>ENA-OOYV01000013-OOYV01000013.1-human-gut-metagenome-genome-assembly--contig:-NODE-13-length-129208-cov-6.317391_pt1 | contig 129208 bp, 146 predicted proteins | sample MGYA00241704_ERZ501380 | MGnify/ENA primary metagenome ERZ501380 (study PRJEB25962, sample SAMEA2042984) | human gut metagenome | biome: human gut; feature: human-associated habitat; material: faeces...
TGGCGAGGAGGGTGAGGTCCTTCCGGAGGAGGAACTGTAACACGGACGACGCTGCCGTCCGTGTTCTTTTTGTATAGGGACATTCCCATAGGGCATAGGGTGTTGTGAAAGGAGCGATGCGTATGCTGTCTGCTGCACTGTTGCTGCTGTGCAACAGCCTGTTTTTGTCCCTGCACCTGACCGGTAGCGCCGGGTCATTCCCCAAGCCCCTGTCTGCTGCCCGGGAGAGGGAGTGCCTGGAGCGCTGTGCCGCCGGAGATTTGGAGGCCCGGAATATACTGGTGGAGCACAATCTGCGCCTGGTGGCCCACATCATCAAGAAGTATTACACGCAGTCCACTGACCAGGAGGACCTGATCTCCATCGGAACGATCGGGCTTATCAAGGCGGTCAATACCTTCCGCCCTGACAAGGGAATCAAGCTGGCCACCTACGCCGCTCGCTGTATAGAAAATACTATCCTAACATAGCGGAACTATCGGAGGATGAAGTAGCAAAACAGGCACCTTTTGGTGCAAAATGGCGCCTGCTGGCGCAAGTGGAAGTCCGCTGCTACATTCTGATTTCCAATATATCAGGTTCAGTAAAAGTAGCCCCGCTACAAATTCTTCAATTTCCGGTGATACTGCCGCACAAGTTTCAGGATGCAGAAAAGTTCAATCTGCAGTTCTCGGACTTCTCCGAAATCACTGAAACAGCGGACAAGCTCCGCTGGCTTCGATACCAGAAAGGCTTGCGGCAGAGAGACGTAGCTGACTACGCCGGTATATACCGAAGTACTTATATTCATTATGAAGAATATGGAAAGGACTTTTATTCTCCGAAGCACATGGAGAAAATCGCGCAGCTTTTCGAGGTTCCAGTCGAAAGACTTCTGGATGACTACAATCTCTTTCTGAGAAACGGCCAGGGTAAGCAGATCAAGGCAATTCGAATGAAGCTTGGCCTAACGCAAAGAGAGTATGCTGATAGGCTAGGCATCAGCCTTTGCAACCTCAAACAATGGGAGCAGAACAGAAAACAACTTTTCAAATCCACTTGGGAGAAGTACTTCAAATAGAAGGTAAATGCTCTTAACTGCGATGAGAATGTACTGCGTGATTGTCGTATACAGAATAACCGAGCAGACTGGTCTTGATAATCAGTCTGCTCGGTTTTCTATCAGGTCAGCGTTCATGAGAACCCTGTGGATTTATTATGCTTGTTCCTTCAAATGCTTCACTACTGCATCTACCAGCTCTAACTTTTGCTCCGTGGAACAGGGCAACTTCAAGATGTTCTTCAGTGCCTGCTCTGCATGAAATTTTGCAAGTTCATGGGCAAGTTCCTTTTGTGCTTGCTCTGACTTGGGATAGATTAGAAATACTTCCATTGTTGCCCTCCTTTCCAGAGCGTTTGATGCTTAACTCTATGTGCGTTTTCCATTGCATATGCCGTGTCTGAATATTCCCAGACTTCGAATTCAGCATGTAGACCTCCTTCTACATAAACTAAAGAGCTCTTCAGAATAAATGTAGAAAAAGAGGGCCTTTTGACCACCCTAACGGGATAAAAATCTTCCAACGATTGACTATGCAGGAAGATAGGAAGAAAAAGAGAGCAGCCCTGCTGCAGTTTACTCTGCAACAGGGCTGCTCTCTTTTAATAATCTCTGCGTCTTTGCAATGACTGACCAAATAGTTCCCGTTATAGAGATTGCATTCGATGTGGTAGGGACTCCATTTCACAAACTCTTCCTCAAAGTTAGCAGTCCATGCCTTTAATTTTTCATAGGAAGCCGGAATCTCTATCTGCTCGGTAAGTACAACCATTTTTCTATTTCTCCTGTCAAAGCTGTCACCCCAAAATGATTTTTCTAAGTCTTTCTAAATCGTCCTCATCCGGATGGGAAAGCGCACGGTCAAAGTTATCGATCAACGCATCAATATTTGCCGGATGCTCCGGCTGTGCCTTCATTTTCATATAGCGATCCCGTACAGACTGCGGCATTTTCCCCTGACACATATATTCTCCGACCACAGTATTGCTTGGGTCAACAGACTGCTTGATGTGATCAAGAATCTTCTGGAAATATGCCGCACTGCCGCCGAAGCCCGCCGTCCCGAACAGAAAAATCTTTCTCCCTTTTAAGTTAATTGTTGCTACTGCTTGGTTGGCCAATTCTAATGTAGATTTATTCATTAGGGGACATAATAAGAGGCTCTCTCCTTATCGGAGAGAGCCTCTTATTATCTATTACTCGATATAGCAAGCAGCTAAAACGATGACATTGGTAGTTCCACCGCTTATGTTATCAAACGAAGAAGTTGAACATGGAATGGCGTAGGCTGTAAATGTATCTTCATTGTAAACCTCTGTGCTGTCCAAATAGTACAGAGCATAATAGTTGTTATCGTCATCAGCGGCCAAAAGGTATGTTAGCTTACCTCCCAAGTAGTCATCCTCAAACACCTGCACGGCGTAGAGGTCTAACTTTACTAAGCCAATCTGATCTTGTCTGCGTGTCTTATTGAACTGTTTACTTGAGAAATCTTGTATGTCAGAGGACTGTACTGCTTCATTCGTTGCAGTAGGGAATAGATTTTCATTTGCGTCAATATACTCAATCACTGCATCTGGAATAGCAAATTTGCCGAATAGGTCTAACTGACCAATGTAGTTGAAAGACTCACCTGTAGTCGGCGTAAACTCTCCGTTTGTGTATGTTCCTGACATCTCCAATGTTTCGCCATCATTTATGATGGTTGTCACGCCGTAGCCGTTAAATGCTCCGTTAGAGAAATTGCCTTCATACGTATATGTATACCCGTTTTCTCCGTCTGCTTTGAATGTTCCTACACCTTGTGGCTTGCCATTGACAACTTCTCCAGTGTACTTTCCGTCAATATCATAAGTGTCCGTTCCTTCTACCATAGTAACGGTGATATCATAGTCTGAAACGGTAGATGGTGTATCATTTTTAGGTGTCTCTTGTGTGGTACTCCCACAACCGGATAGGAGTACCATAAACAGTGACAAAACGATAATGCCCGTCTTTTTCATGACTGCATCTCCTCATTGGTGATATATTAGCCGATTTAGGCTTGTCACCTGTTAGGAGTATACCATGTTTAGCGAATTATGCCAATAGTAAAAGAAAAGATACGAAAGCTTTTGTAATATGACAGATAGTCATTTCTATTTGCGTTCCTTGACGACTGCTTCTATCACGTCTATGTACTTTTGAGGAAGATTGATATCTTCCCTTATCCATAGCAAAAGCCTCCTGCCTTATCAAAGCGGCATCGGTGTCCGGGCAATCAGAATGACCGCCAGAATTGCGCCCACAAATGCCGCTGCCCCTACGACCGCCAACACCTTTTTGTCGAGCTTCTTCTTCGCTGCCTTGCCAATCAGCGCAGCGCAAACCATGCAGACAGCCGCAGCAATAAGCGCAATGCCCAGCGTTTCCCATAGCCAAGATAGTTCATATAGGATTTTCATGCGATTATCATCTCCTGCTCGTTAAATTGAAATTTGTCAGTCTAATTGCTTCTTGATTTCAGCTTTCACTTTATCCAAATCACTGCAAGTCAAGATTGGAATCAGCCGGTTGATTTCGTCAATGCTCCTATCCCACCACTTGAATCTCAGCAGCAATTCAATCAGTTCATCGTCAAAGCGTTTTTGAATTGCTCTTGCAGGATTCCCAACGACCTTCGTATATGGTGGAACATCACTTCCCACAACGCTGTTTGCACCAATGATTGCACCATCTCCAATGTGAACGCCGGGAAGGATTACCGAATTTTGCCCGATCCAAACATCATTTTCGATAACGGTATCTCCTTTTAATGGCAGATCCGTCTTTGCAGGCGGCGACATTTCCCATCCCTCCAAGGTATAGAACGGGAATGTAGAGACGGCGTTCATCTGATGGTTTGCACCGTTCATCACAAACTCAACTCCGGCGGCGATTTGACAGAACTTTCCGATGATGAGTTTGTCATCATTCCACTCGTATAAGTGTGAAACATGACTTTCAAAATCCGAATCGGCAATATAAGTAAAGTCCCCGACAATAATATTCGGATTTGTAATCGTCGGCTTCACATATATTTCTTTATCATACCCTGCAATTGGATGGATTGTATTGGGGTTTGGGTGTTTTCCGTCTTTCATCTTAACTACCTCTTCAAATTCCGACTTGTTGACATCTTATCACATCGGTATATCGGGCGCAAGGATTGGCATGTCCGTGGGAGGGATTTAATGGAGCCTACCTGAATAAATGAAATCATACATACAGACATACAGAAGAAAAAAGAATTGATGGTTTGTAACAGTATCATTTGGCATAAGAGAAACTGCTAAACTGAAATCAATCTCCACTCACTTCTCTTTGTTAGTCTCTGATACCACGCCGGTATCAGAGACATTTTTGTTTTTTCAAATCTGTGGGTGGTCAAAAGGGTGCTATTTTCTACATTTATTACGAGAAGTGCAAGCGAGGTGTTTTATCTCTTGGCAACTGTATCTTCTCACTCAATTTTCCCAGTACTGCACCTTGAAAACTGCATACGATTCCAAGACATCACCGTGTCCGAGCCACTATGAGCAAGTGAAAGAGGCGTGGTCAAGCCTCGTTGCGACGACTGCACGGGAAAACAATGGTACACTCGTCCGGCTAGGCCTCAAACCGAGGGACGACGCACCCACAAGCATGGGCCGAGGCTGAAATGCCTGTGTCCCCCTGACCAGGGGACTTGGAATCGATATCTTAAATCTATTACTTTGCTGGAAAGGGGGTGTATGAGATGAACTGCATACAAAAGCAACAATTAGTGAGCTTTTCGAAAGTCAGGATATGGAAACCGTGGTTCCGTCACTTTAATAACCACAAGGAATTCCGAAATGAAGGAACCGTCCATCTTTTCAGTCTCATGGCACTCTTTAGCTATGCGAACTTCCGCTCAAATGAGCGTATGATTAGTGGGGCGAGATACATGGAGGCGCCTGGCCAATGGATCTGCAAGCTTGGATCGTTACCCAGGATTCTACGTGTCCATTCCAAAAGACAAGCTCTTGAGCAATTGGACTATTACGAGAAATACGGGTTCCTGACTTATGAATGGCTGGATGAAGAGAATGAGATCATTCGCTTTTCTATCACCAATTGGAAAGAGCATTGCACGAGCCTACAGTACAACTATTATAGCTATAAGGGCTCCGGATTCTTTTTCTTCCCATTGCCTGTTGGCCGAATGCTCCTACGAGTCGCTCACAAAACAGATGGGATCGTATTTAGTGAGTTGGATGCCATTATGGATATGTGGCTGCACACAATCTTAAACGATCCCAAGGTGCGAGGTTCGGAGTATATGCCGGTCGTGTATTACTCCAATATGAGAGGTGTGCCGTTGCTCTCATATACTTACCTTGCAAAACGTTGGGGTTGGTCAAAATCCCGTGTTGGCCGCTTCATGTTGAAAGCTGGCGAATACGGAATTATCAGCCGCGTGAGTTTTTCAAGCTCACGCGGCTCTGTCATTTCAATGTGTCGGTATCGAGAAATGATTTTCGGTGATACCTGCGAAGAGCTCGAACTAAGCAGTATTGGCGAAATCATTGGCATTACAAAGGCTGCTGATTTGGTCGATCCCGATGAAAGCAAGATGGATATCAGCATTGAAACTCGCGTCCCACCCGCTCACACTATAGGGAAGCCCCGAAAAGCCTTGAGAATTCAAGTGTTTCTGGTGATCCGAAGTTCTTTTTTTGCTCGCCAAATTCCATTAGTCTTCTACAGTGCTTTAGACTGGGAGGTAACAAATCAGGAGAAGAATAGCCGCGATCCACCGACTGAGTCCCAATCCGGAAAGGAGATGAAACAATGACATCAGATAGCACTCCCGCGTTTGAGATAGAAAAAGAAGCTTTGAAAACAGAGATCGAAACCGGCATCCAAGCCGGTGTTGATCATTTAGAGGCGAAGACCACAAAACGCAAGGATGCGGATAAGTATCATAACACAAGGCATCTGCTCAAGCAGTACCGGAAAGTAGCATATGCGATCCAAATCTCGGAAGCAGATATGAATGTTCGAATGGAAATGGAGCATGGCACCCGCCTTTCCACACTTGAAGTCAATGCCGAATTGGCTGGCGTGGATTTGTCCGGTTCTAAACTGGAGGGGTACGTCAGAACAGTTATTCGGAGCAAGAACATGCTCCAGATCATTGATAACGCGCTTAATACGGTGCGAATGGATCCAGACCACGGTGAGCTGATGTATCAAGTCCTCTACCTCACATACTTCTCAAAAAAGAAGCCCGCGAATCGTGAGGTGATCCTAGCGGAACTTGATCGGCAAGGATTCCCCATGTCGATGGTAACCTATCATAGCTATCTCAACATGGCAATTCGAGCGATTGACCGCATTCTGTGGGGTTACACGGCGCGTGATTGCATGGAGATTATCAAGCAGTTTTTACCTTGAAGCACTATTGAACTATTTCCGAACGAAACTTGAAGTTCTGCTTAATTGCATCTGTATCCCCTAAATGGTAAGATGATAGCGTCGAAAAGATTCATTGATGGACTGCCTCCTTTCATCGGGAGGCATTTTTCATGTGAAGCCAGGAACTCAGGTCGTACTGCCCGAGTTCCCGGCTTTTCTTTTCGGCTCTATTTGAAAGGAGGACTTCCCAATATGAATCTAAACAAACCTGCCGTCATCAAGAAGCTGCAGGAGCGATTCAGAAATGTAAATGCAGGCCGAGGCCTATATACTGCCTTTCTCGTGCCTACGATGCTGACCATGTTTTCCACACGCGCCTTTGCTGCTGACACCATTTGGACGAAGGCGAGTGCAATCATGCAGGATGTGTACACTCAAATCCTCGGCATCAGCACCATCGCAGCTGTTGTTACTGCGGCTATTGCGCTTCTTCTGATGAATTTCTCCAGATCTGGACGAACGGTTGATGAGTCCCGTGCATGGTTAAAGCGGATCATTATTACCTGGGCCATTCTCAATAGCCTTGGCTTTATCATGGCCTATGTGACACCATTCTTTTCCGGTGGCACTTGGACTCCCTAATTACGAAGGAGAATCAAGACATGAAGAATATTATCTGTTTCTTATCCGGTATTGTCGCTGGCATTGCCATGTGCCTCACCGCAGCATACTACCTGCCTGAAAGTAGCTTCGATGATGAGTTAGGCCACTTCTAAGCAGATGCAGGAGGAGCCGCATGGGAATCTTAGACAGTATTGTTGAGTGGATTGCCACACAGGTCATGAATCTGCTGGATCTGATCACAGGGTCCGTACTCGGTGCGCTAGGCTGTGATATGAGCACGTTTCTACGCTATTTCCCAGCCGCTGAAACGCTCTATGAAATATTCGTAGCGATTGGTGTAGGCTTCATCTTACTGAACCTTGTGTGGCAGCTATTCAGAAACTTTGGGCTTGGACTGGGCCTTAGTGCGGAGGATCCAGTCAAGCTCGCCATCAAATCCATTCTCTTTATCTTTTTAGCACTTTTTGCGGATCAGATTATGGTGCTCGTTTTGGGAATCGTAGGAACGCCATACGACTGGGTGGTAGACACAGCACTTCCCCCAATCGAGTTTGCAAGTTTTGCCAGCGTAGTAACAGTTTTGGTGGGCAGCCTTGTGTCCGGCTCGGTAAGTTTGATTGTACTCATTTTGGTGCTCATCGTAGCATGGAACTATATCAAGCTTCTATTCGAGGCAGCGGAGAGATACATTCTCGTCGGCGTTCTGATCTACACAGCTCCAGTCGCATTCGCTACAGGGGCATCAGAAAACACATCAAATGTCTTTAGTGCATGGTGCAGAATGCTTGGAGGCCAGCTTTTTTTGCTGATCATGAATGCATGGTGCCTGCGCTTATTCACGAGTATGGTTGGCAGTTTTCTTGCCAACCCGTTATCCGTTTGAGGAGGTAAAGATGAAGAGAAAAGCCCATATCATACTGCTTGTATTGCTGCTCTTATGCGTACTTTCGACAACCGCCTTTGCCATCGATGAGAGCGAAGTAGAAAGTGCCATTGCGGCATCGAGCAAGGAAGAAGTTGCTGGCAATGTTTTTATCTGGTTTCTATGCGCCATTGGATTCCTTAAAGTCAGCCAGAAAATTGATAGTTTTATGGCTTCTTTGGGAATCAATGTCGGCAGAACCGGTGGAAGTATGTTGACTGAGCTCATGGTTGCCGGACGCGGCATTGCTGCTGTTGCGGGGGCTGTAGGTGGAACTGTATTTAACCATCATTCCTCAAGTAACAGCACTCACACAAATGCACAGGCCGCCGGCGCTGCTTTTACAGGTGGAGGAAACGGCCTTGTCGGCGTTACGAGACGTGCTGCTGGAAACGCGGCAGCCGCAAGCGCTACAGGCAATGCAAAAGGACTCAGCAATCTTGTGGGTGGCGCTATGTTCGAATCAAGCCTGCAAAATGGAGGCAAATTTGCAATGAGCGTTGTTGGAGCTGTGGCAAAAGGCAGCATATCCTCAGTCGGGTCCATCACCGGTGATCAGGCGGCTGAGGCATTGACAAGCTATTTGGGCTATTCGCCTGTTGACTCAGGTAGCGCACTTGCAGATGATGGTGGCCTCATCCCTCCATCTCCCATTACGTCAGAAGACGTAGTTACGCTTGATGGCGGCACAGCCGCAGGAACAGCTTCTCCTACTGCGTCTGCAAATGGGACACCTATCCCATCTGGCGCTAGAGAGCACGACGGTTCTGTGGTTGAGAGTGCACGCATTTCTGGAGCGCCACCCATATTTCAGAATGTTGAAATCGGCGGTGGACGCATCACGGGCCTTGAGGTCTCACCTGATAGGCAGTCAGATAGGGAGTTTGCTATGTACAGCACAGAACAATACATGGCCCCAACTGGCCCGTATGATACAGTCCAAACAGTAGACGGTGCCTCGTGGTATCGGCAGTATGCTCAGCCCAAAGTTGAGAAAACGCCCTATACCGATGAAGGTGACAAGATTAGGTATGAGGAACGCATCGTTTCTAAGATGCCGCCTGTTCCCAAAAGAAAGGACAAAATCTAATGAGTGATGAAAAAAGCCAGCAGCAAACATCGACCGAATCCACAGTTGCGGGTGCCGCAAAGACTGGCAAAGCAATTTCCAATATTGCCAAGGGCGCAGCTGCAGGTGGTGCTCATGGTGCGGCAATTGAAGCAGGGAAGTCTTCTGCAAAATGGCTGATTCCGTTGATCGCGGCAGTTTTGTTGCCTCTAATTCTTGTAGCTATGCTTCCTTCTATCATCTTCGGATCATTATTGGGCGATGGAACGGACTCCCCGAATGGAATCTCGAACGATGAAGTGTTAGTCCAGAATATGACAGCCATCAACGAGGGCATCAGTTCCATCCTCTCTGAAGGATTAACGGATGTTCTTGAACGCATTGATTCTGATTTTGCATCGTCCGGCTGTGATGGAAAAGAGATCAACAATCCCTTTGGCGCTGATGTGGTGTTTAATGCAAATGCGTTTGTTTCCCAGTATTGCGCACACAAGGACACAGAAATTGCATCTATTTCCAAGGAAGATATGGAGGCTTTGCTCACCGCTAACAAGGATAAGCTCTACTCTTTTGCTTTCACGGATGAAGAGCGAGAAATTCCCCCTGAGCAAGGTGACGAAGACTCGGGCGAAACCATTCATGAGACCATTCGGATCTATACCATCTCCTATAATGGAGAAGCGTATTTTGCCGATCAGGTCTTCCACCTGTCAGACGATCAGAAACTCCTTGCAAGCCAATATGCGCAAAACTTGACTGTCCTCTTGGGCGATGGAATTTACCAAGGTCTAAGTGAAACAGAGTTCTCAGCAATGGGCCTATCCTACGACGGGGTCATTTTTGCTGACGGCGAAACACAGGTTGTCTATTACAATCAGTTAGATGAACGGTGGAAGTACTCGCCCTATGGTACAGATACGATTGGTGGTTATGCCTGCGGCCCGACTGCAATGGCCATAGTGATATCCAGTCTTACCTCAGAAACCATTGATCCGCCTCATATGGCACAATGGGCATACGAGCACGGGTACTGGTGCAGCGGTAATGGTTCTTATCGTTCTTTGATACCAGGAGCAGCGCAAGCGTGGAGCCTGAGTGTCGATGGCTGCACAGCTTCTGAACCACAGCGTATCATTGATGCGCTTGCGGAGGGCAAGTTAGTCGTTGCACTCATGACGAAAGGCCATTTTACATCGAGTGGCCATTTCATTGTCCTGAGAGGCTGCACATCCGATGGGAAGATACTCGTCGCAGATCCTTCCAGTTATAAGCGCTCCGAGAAGAGTTGGGATATGTCCATTATCCTCAACGAAGCTAGTAAGCGCGCTGGATCCGGTGGGCCGTTTTGGATCATCGGAAACTGACAATAGAATAGAGGCAGAACATGAGCAAACCGAACGAAGAGCGGGATATTTACTATATCCCGCCAAACTTTCTTGCAAGTGGGCGCTTATTTGGCGGAATGATTCGAGCACGCAATGCGATTGAAGCTTGCGTGCTCGTTTTGTTGACGGGTATTCCCATCATCAAGTTGCCTATGTCGCTTACTGTGCGGATTATCATTCTTTGCCTGCTCCCACTCCCGCTTGGTATTTTTGGCATTATCGGTTTTGAGGGCGATTCACTTTCGGAATTTGCGATCAATTGGGTTCGCTGGTTCATTCACCGGCGGAACCTTTATCGCTCTGATGTCACTATACCTGAAACCGCTAGGAAACAGAAAAAGAGGATATGGGAGCAAGAAGCTACCAAGCCGCCCGAAGAGTTAGGCATTCGGATCAAGCAGCCTCGCAAGAAACGAAAACGCCCTGCAAAAACCGAAAAGCAGCTCAACAAAAATAATCGCAAGATGGTGCCAAGTCATAAAAAGCAGGTGACTTACTCGGAAGACTTTGTTCCAGTAAAGGATATCCGCAACGGCATTATTGAAATGGAGGACGGTCGTTACATCAGAGTCCTCGAAGTTGAACCGATCAACTTTCTTTTACGCAGTACATCTGAGCAGAAGAATATCGTTGCCAGCTTCGCGAGCTGGATGAAGATTTCCCCCATAAAAATCCAAATCAAAGTGTTGACAAAGAAGGCCGACATCGGAAAACACCTGAGTACCATTGAGCGGGATATGGAGTCCGAGAGTAATCCAAAGTGCCGAGAATTGCAGCTGGACTACTATCGCCTTATTCAGACAATTGCCTCGCGAGAAGCAATTACCCGCAGATTCCTTGTGATTTTTGAGTATGAAGCTGTCACGAATCGCAAACCGGAGTACTCGGAGATTGTCTCGGCTCTGGAAACGACTGTTCAGACAGCGCGGCAGTATTTCCTACACTGCGACAATGCGGTTGTTACCCATGATGACGAAAACGCTTTCCTGTTGGAGATTCTCTACACCATTTTCAACCGATCAACTTGTGAGGTAAAAACAGTTGAGCAGCGCATCGGGGAGCTCCAGCTAGCTCGGAGGGATACCGACATCACAGTACCGGTCTCCCTTAAAAGTGTACTGGCCCCCGATTCCATTGACTTGACTCATGGGTCATATGTAGTAATGGACGGAGTATACCATGCATATCTCATTGTTCCCTCTGATGGGTATAATCCTCGCGTTGTGGCTGGGTGGACGAGTATTCTCGTCAATGCTGGCGAAGGGATCGATGTCGATTTCTATTTTTCCCGCGAGCCAAAAGAACGCATTCAGGCTAAGCTGGGTCAACAGATCCGAATCAACCGCAGTCGCTTGAAAGACACTTCGGATACCAATTCGGACTTTGATGATTTCGAAAGCGCCATTCGATCCGGATACTTCCTGAAGGAAGGTCTTGCGAACTACGAGGACTTCTACTACTGCAACACCCTGGTCACGGTTACTGCAGATACTCTGGAAAACCTGGAGTGGCGCATCTCTGAAGTGCGTCGCCTTATGATCTCACAGGATATGGACATTCGTATCTGCCGCTTCAGGCAGGAACAGGCGCTTCTCTCGATCCTTCCGTTCTGTAAGCTGGATAAGAAGTTGTTCGAGGCCAGCAAGCGCAATATGCTGACATCCTCTGCGGCCAGTTGCTATCCCTTCACCTCGTTTGAGATGAGTGATGAGAACGGCATCCTGCTCGGAGTCAACCAGCATAACAACAGCTTGGTCATAGTTGATATCTTCAACAGCCGCGTATATAAAAACGCCAATATGGTTCTTCTGGGAACCAGCGGTGCCGGCAAAACCTTTACGCTCCAGTTGATAGCTCTCCGCATGCGTCGGAAAGGTACCCAGGTCTTCATCATAGCACCTCTCAAAGGCCATGAGTTTCTGAGAGCCTGTAACAACATTGGCGGTGAGTTCATTTCCATCAGTCCGGCATCGAAACAATGTATCAATGTCTGCGAGATCCGCAAGCAGGATCTCAGCGCCAATCAGTTGATCGACGGCGTAGTTAGTGAGAACTCGATCTTGGCAAAAAAGATTCAGCAGCTGCACATTTTCTTCTCGCTGCTAATTCCAGATATCAGTCATGAAGAACGACAGCTCCTTGACGAAGCACTGATTCGAACCTATGCGAAGAAAGGGATCACGCACAACAACGAGTCGCTGATCGACCCAGACCACCCGGATCGGTATCGCGAGATGCCCCTGCTGGGAGATGTCTATGAGATCCTTATGGAGTCTCCGGAAACGAAGCGCATGGGCAACATTCTCAATCGTCTTGTCAACGGCTCTGCGAAGACCTTCAACCAACACACCAATGTCCAACTCGATAACCTCTATACCGTACTGGACATCTCTGAGCTTACAGGCGAGCTGCTCCCTGTGGGCATGTTCGTTGCTCTGGACTATGTTTGGGATAAGGCAAAGGAGGATCGCACCAAGGAGAAAGCCATCTTCATTGATGAGGCGTGGGAGCTGATTGGAGACGATGATACCAATAACCCAAACAACACCAAGGCCCTTGCAGGCGAGTGGGTTCAGGAGATTTTCAAGATCATTCGTGGCTACGGCGGTGCGGCCATTGCTGCCACCCAGGATATTGGCGACCTTGATCGAAGCCGGTTCGGCAAAGGTATCTTAAATGTTGCAAAGACCAAAATCATTTTGAACTTGGAAAATGATGAGGCGCAGCGCGTCCAGCACATTCTCCACTTATCTGATGCTGAGATCATGTCGATCACTCGTTTTGAACGCGGCCAAGGACTGATCTCCACAAACTCCAACCACATCACAGTTTCGTTCAAGGCATCCCCCTTGGAGAAACAACTGATTACAACCGACCGCATGGAACTCAACCAGATTCTCAAGGAAAAGATCGCCCAAAATACACATAATGTTGTCGAATGAAAACACAGCAAAGGTCATGTTTACATTAGCTCTACACTAAGCGTAATTGCGGTTTTCCTTTACACTATGCGGTTTCCTATCTCTACACAAAGGAGAGCATAATGAAGTTTTCCAATACCGTTCGAAGGAGGGAAGTTGCCTTTATGATTCGGCTGCTGACCATCTTCGGTGTCGTTGAACAGCGACAAATGCGGTTGCTCTTCGATCATATGAGCAATCGTTCCTATGGCCAGATCCTCGCACGTCTCCGGCAAGAGGGTCTGGCCTATTTCTCGCCGGACGGCCAATTCCTCGCAACAAGTCGATACTCATTAGATCACGGGAAGACGCAGGAAGCCATCATGGCTTTCTGGGCATTCATCCAGATGAGAGATCATGTGCTGGATTTTTGTGCGAGTGAACCTCCGGCAATTCTCTCATTCTCTTCAGCCGATAAGGATTATGATCTGATTTCTGGTAGCCAACGCAATATCCCATCGATCAACGCCTCTCGCACACTCGTGCCAGAGGCGTCCGTTCGTTTGATTGTCGTAGATGATATGAAGTCTCTGGATGAGCTGATTCCCAGAGATGATAACGATTATGGAGTCCTGACTGGTTCTGACGGCGTAGAGCAAATCTACAAACTATGAGGTGTGATATGGATAACCCCAAGTACATTCAAGTCATGCGCCAAGTGGCTTCTGATTTTGATGGTATCAGCCACGAACTCTTTCAGGTTGCTAGCGACTTAGAGCGTATGGATCAGTATAACCCCCAGCAAAAACTCTTTAGTCTGGTTAGATCGGCAGAAGTATCCTCGGTTACTCTGAGAAATCTGACCGCCAGAACAGTTCGTAATGATACGGCGCCATTCTATTGTGAGGTGGCGGATCTGCTGGGGATTAAGGTCGAGGAGACTCATGATTGGCTCAAGATCTCTGTTCCAGCGATTCTTCCGAAAAGGAACCAGCGAGATAATCAAGCATTTTTGACTCGGCCACTTCGGTACGCGATTATGGACTATCTCAAAGAGAACCCAATGGAACGCTTTGGTAGCTGCGCCATCTGCATTGTTCATAACTATGATGCTGCTCTTGGAAAAAGGCGCATTCGTGACTATGACAACATTGAAACCAAGCGGTATTTAGATGTCATTGAATCGATGCTACTGACCAATGATAGCGGTCTCCTATGCACGGTCCTCCAGGCTACGAGGATGTCTGATCGGGACAGCGCAGAGTTCTACCTGATGAGACCTGAAACGCTTTCATCCTGGGCCAAAAATCACATTAAAACAACTACCAAAACCTGCTCTGAGTGATGGGCAGAAATTGGTAGTGATTTCGTGCATATGAGCTGTCCCCACTCAGGGAGCGCAGAAATAGGTAGTGTTAGGCAATACAAATTCTGTCTGGGTGTTTTTTGCTTGGTCAGTTTTACGCTTTCGGGAGTGGTTGTATGCGCAGCCTCGGGCAGCCTGTTGGCAGCCTTGCTGCTGATTTGATTGGAGTGTCTATGATTACATGTAAGAATGATCGCTTACTCGAATTGCTCTGGTTTGTTGGGTACTGTATCGAGTTTCCGACGCAGCTGGCGGTGCGGATCGGTGGCGGTGCTGAATGGAATCGCAGGGTCATGTATCGTGCGATTCGGGAAGGCTATGTGCGGCTATATCGGAAGAAGCATAAGCGCCATGTGATTCGTTCAATGAGCTTGACGCAGAAGGGTTTCGAGTATGTTGCACAGAGGGATCCGGAAGCGGTGTCCATGATCTATTCAAGAGTCAATAGCTCTGAGCGCATTTACCCTGGTTGGATCGACAAAATCTTGCGGCTTCACGCAATTGCTATTGGTACGGTTATGTCTAACGCGGCCGGAGCGGTGCTCCTCATCTCTCAAAAGCCATCTCTCATGTCGCCTGCCAAAAGAGCAACGAATGCGGTCGTGCCGGATCCCAACAAAATCTATTACTACGCCGCACACGAGTTGCGTGTCGCCATCGAGGAGTACTCCCCAGAGTCAGTATCCAAGAGCTCACGCACAATCGGTATTATCGTCAAAGGGCGGTGTGGCTTTTTTCTTTACTTCACAGGTAGCACAAGAATGTACTGGATGAAGAATAGCGAGGAGAACTATGCTGCCGCTGTGAAAAGCCTTCTGCTCGCAAGAGGTTTCGGTATCACGTCAATCCACCAGATCGTCATCGGATCCACCATGAGTGTGGCACAGCGCCTCTGTCATGGAGCAAAGCCATTTGGGAACAAGTACTTCGTCGTTTCAACTTTCTTTGCTCAATGTCTGTTCCTTACCAATAACAAGGAAGGTGACACTCTCCTGAAGCTCATCCTCCACGATGAACTGACAATGGAAATCAATCGCGCCGCATTATCACCTTTCCACCCACCACGAATCCCTACCCGCGAATATGACGCAATCGAGACCTCGCTCGACAGGCCTGTTCTTTTGAACTACCAATGTGACCTACTCATGCTATCGGATATCCACCCGATGCCGGAAGGTTTTCGAGGTAGCCCGATCATGCTCTGTTTTGACTATCAGACGCAGGTTATCCAGAGAATTGTGGGGCCGGCCATTGAGGTACGTCCGTTAGAAAGCAGATTAGATTATGGATAAAAGAAAACTGAAAATAGCACTTAGCCTTGCCGTCCTGATTCCTTGCGTGCTTTACGCTGCTGGTATCATTGCGCAATTCATTATTAACATCAATGCTTGGAAATCGGCGGGTAGTGACTATCGTACTTCGCCAGGGCTTCCATCCTCGCAGATCAGCGGAGTGGTTCGAGCGCTGTTTCACTTTCCAGAAGGACTCATTGCCATTGGGGTTGTAGTCCTTGGCATTGCCGTACTCTGTGTATTTGGACTCCGAATTGGATGGGGCCAAAATGGTGTGACAGACTCTGATCGCAATCTGACCGTATCGAATTCTGGAAGCTACGGAACGGCAAGCTTCATGTCACCCAAAGAGGCATCTGCATGCTTTGAGGTGACGAGTGCAAAAAGGACCAGCCAAGACATCCTTGGGATGCTCCCGGATGGTCAAGTCCTGACGCTTCCAAAGGACACACGTCTCAACGCAAATCTTGCCGTATGCGGATCTTCCGGTACGGGAAAATCCAGAGCCATCTCACGAAACCTCGTTTTGCAAGCGGTCAAGCGTGGTGAAAGCGTGATCCTGACTGATCCAAAATCCGAACTATATGAATCTATGGGTGAGTATCTCCGCGAGAACGGATATATCGTCAAAGTCTTCAACCTTGTTGAAATGGATCATAGCGACTCTTGGAACTGTCTTGGTGAAGTCGGATCAAGTGAGCTCATGGCCCAGACCTTTGCCGACATTGTACTCCAGAACACTAGCGGTGATTCGAAAGACGCGTTCTGGTACAACGCAGAACTCAACCTTCTAAAAGCGCTTGTTCTCTATGTTGCGTTGGAGATGCCTCCGGAAAAGCGGAACATCGCGACGGTGTATGACCTTCTCTATACTCAAACCGAAAAGGGCTTATCTGATATGATGGCCAGCATTAGCCACGAGCACGCGAACCAATACACGGGAGAGCTGCTTCCTCCATCACCTGCATCTGCGCCCTACGCAATCTTCAGGCAATCGAGCGAAACCGTTCGCACGAGTGTTATCATCGGCCTCGGAAGCAAGCTGGCAGTTCTGCAAGCCCAGCAGGTGCGGAATATCACCTCCTACAATGAGATCGACCTGGAGCTGCCCGGTAAACAAAAGTGCGCATATTTCTGCATCGTCTCCGATCAGGATAGCACTTATGATTTCCTCAGCTCCTTGTTTTTTAGCTTCCTGTTCATTCGTCTGATCCGCTATGCCGATGCTTATTGTGAGGGCGGGATGCTGCACCCGAAGGTAAAATTCATCCTTGATGAGTTTCCCAACTGCTGCCTTATCCCCGATTTCACTAAAAAATGCTCTACCATCCGTTCAAGAGGTTGCTCCGTCGCCGTCTTTTTTCAAAATGTCGGCCAGATGCGCAACCGATACCCAGACGATCAATGGCAAGAGATCCTCGGCGCCTGTGACAGTGCGGTTTTTCTCGGATGCACAGATATGCTGACCGCTGAGTACTTCAGCGACCGCATTGGAACAGCATCAGTCGAAGTGGAAGGTACGATGCGGGAACTCAACACCATGCACATTACCGATTATACCCCAAGATTCCGTAAGACCAACTCACTTGGCCGGCGCCCATTGCTTACCCCTGATGAGGTCTTGCGTTTACCCCCGGATCAGGTCCTGATTTTCATAAGAGGTCAGAAAGTCATGCGAGCCAAGCGCTTTGACTACTCCCTGCATCCGGACTATAAAAAACTGAAGAGCCGCAAGGCAATCTTACACGAGCCTGACTGGAAAAGCAGTCAGGCTTCCTCTGTATCTGCCAGCGGTGTATCTTCACCATCCGTAACCGCGGCCATACCGGCAGAAAAAGCTAATGTTGGTTCCCAGAAGAAACCACCTGGGAAGCCACCACGCAGCACAACTCGCAAGGTCGTGAATGCGGATGAACTCTTCTAGGAAAGGAGAAGAAAAATGCCTAAGAAGAAAGTTACTGAAGCCGTTGAAGAGACCGCTCAGGAAACCATCCCTGTTGAAAAGGCCCCTGCACAGATGCCACGCCGTCAGGGTAGTGAGGATCTTCTTGAACTGAATGATCTGGAACGTGGCGTCACACGCGAGGATAGTGAAGAAGCGAAATGGGGCTATCTTGCTGGCGCAGTGCGAAGACAGCAGATCCTGACTGGAATCGTAAGCGCAGGGATGACCTATACCGAAAATGGCATGCCAATCGTTCCCATTGATTTCGAGGGACTCTGTGTCAAAATCCCCGTTCGCGAGATGACTCTGATCGAATGGCCAGAAGATGAACCGATCCCTCGAAGTGTCCGAGTCCAAATTGGGCGGATGCTTGGCGCTACGATCGACTTTATCCCAGCTGGTGTCGATTTCAAAGAGCGCGTTGCAATCGGGTCCCGTAAAGCTGCCATGTTGCAACGGCAAAAGCGCTACTACGCTTCAGGGCGTGTGAAGCCCGGCATCCTTATGGCATGCCGAGTCCTTACCGTTGGAAATAACACGATGATGGTAGAAGCGTGCGGCGTTGATACGGAAATTTACGCACGCAACGTGTCCTGGGAATGGTTTTCCGATATTGCGGATCTCCACTCCACAGGCGATCTGGTTGTCGCAAGAGTTCTCGATGTGACATACAACGAGCAGCGTGACACTTACGCAGTCAACCTCTCAATCAAGGACGCCTCTGAAAACCCGGATCGGGCAGCCTTGGAGAAGATCGTCCCCAACTCCAACTACTTCGGCGTTGTTACCGGTGTGAAAGATCGCGTTTTCTTCGTCCGTCTTCAAGCGGGTGTCAATGCCAAAACGAAGCTGTATCGCTCCATCGACATGCCCAGCAGATTGGATACGGTCAGTTTCCGCGTCACAAGGGTCGATGAAGAAAACGGTATTGCGCTTGGATTTATCACCAGAATCATTAAGCGCCATACCAGATTGAGGTAACCCAACATGAACTATTCTCCCAGCAGCCGCGATGCGATCGATGAACACTGTAGGGAGGTCATTCGGTCATGCCTCAATATCGTGGAGCAGCATGGTGACACATACGTTGCCATCCACAAGGACGATGATATCGAATGCATCGTCCTTGTCTCCATGATCCGAAGCTATCCCATCCTATCCATCATAGTTGCAGACAAACTTCTGCTCGCAGATATCAACGCGGAACAGATGCACAGCATTGCGAATGAGCTGAATCTGGTGTCGGTCACAGGTTGGCATTCCGTCTTCCTGGCGGATGACAGCATGATCTATATGTACCGGCAATGTCTTTGGCTATCGATGAGCTTGACCTATGAAGACCTCCTTACCATGCTGAAAGAATGCATCAGCGAGTACAAGCGCGGCAAAGGCCGCCTTACTACAGGTGAGTATCCGACCGACCCGGTCGCGTAACGCCTCAAATTATGAAAGGGTTAAAACCATGAAAAAGCGAATCACATCATTGATGCTCATTCTTGTCGTCGCAGTATCCATGACGATGGGAGCGAGCGCGGCATCGTACATTCCGGACGATGTCACCTACCAGAATCTGAACGGCCAGCAGCTTGCCATCAAGACCTATACGCTTCTTCCGGATCAGGATCCCTCCGACCTGTATGAAGACGACTTCGAGTATGACGGATTCCTGTATTCTATGAGCGATATTGTCAAAGAAGAGCAGCGCTACCAGGAAGAGAACGCACATACCGAGGTTGTCACTGTCACAACCGCAAGTAAGAACCTCGAAGATATCCTTGCTGAGCTGAAACCTACGATCGAGTACGATGACGGAGTCTCCTCCGGCACACTTTCGCTCGATCATAGCACTCTCAAAACGGAGGCAGCCGGCTATAAGCGCAGTTCCTATACTGTGACAGCGACAAAGAACTACACCGGCCTCGACCGAAATGATTCTTCCTACATCGATAAGACCGTAGAGAAGAATGGCAGAACTTTGAGCCTCTCCAATGTAACTTGGAGCGTTGAGAGTACTGCTCTGGTCGGCGATGAGCTCGTCCCGGCAACTTACTCTGCGGTAGCCACCTATTCGGGCTCTGCCAGTTCTACCGTCGCAACTGGCTATATTACGACCGCCGAATACAAAGGCACTGTCGTATCCTCTGGTATTTCCAGCATTCTCTATACCGTAACCTACCTGGGCACCAAGATTGAACCGACGAAAGCGGAACCCACCTTCAAAGGTGCGGTCTTGGTGATCTCCATTATCGGCGGAACCGCCCTTTTGGCCGCACTGTTGTTCCTCGGCCTCGCGCTTCGTAAGAATACTACAGTCTACAAAGCAACAGGCAAAGGCAACGAATATGAAAAATGCGGCCGGCTTCACCTGAAGGCCAAGAATCCCGAGCTGCGTATTGACCGCTTGAAGGATATTCCTGAAGGTGTGATCGCAATCGAAGTGGATCAGGCAGTCGCAAAGAAGCTCTTCGGCCAGACCATCGCCATCCGTTGCTATGACAATACTGTCGAGCACACCGTTGGTGAGGTCAACGGTTCGTACTGGTTCAAAGTCGATATTGGCTCTCAGGAAGGTGAATCCAATTATGAGGAGGAACCTTAATATGAAGCTCAATCGACTTTTGACCCTGTGCTGTGCGCTGAGTATGGCACTCGGCATGGTGACTTTCGCTAGTGCCGCAGACTATTCCTTCAAAACCTCTCCTGACCCTGTCTATTACGGCAGCACGAACTACGAGGATCTCTACGACGCTGAGTATCGTTACGGCTCACGCAATCAGATCGATTACGACATCCCTGAGATCCAATACGGACTCAGTCAGGAATTCCTGGAAAGCTCCCTCAATAATCCCTACCTGAATGGCAACACACAGTACGGCTTTGGCGGGAGCAGCTCGAATACGCAGTACCCGGAGTCCGACTTCGGTAGTTCCAGCATCATCTCCGGCGGTGGTACGATCGAGATGCCGTATGAACCCTCTGTCACCTTGAACGATCTCAAGCAGAGCGATGGCAGTATCGGCCAAGTTTCCATTGAACGTGTCGGGCTGAATTGCAAAGTGTATGAAGGCGCCACCGACAGTTCCATGTCCAAAGGCGCCGGTCATTACACTTCTTCCGGCCTCTACACCGGGAATGTTGGCTTGTTCGGCCACAACAGAGGGAATCATCCATACTTCGGAAAGCTGAAGAATGTGAAGGTTGGGGACATTGTTAAGTACAAGACCGCAATCGGCACGAAGATCTACAAAGTGACCTTCGTTGGTGCGATCTCCTACACCGATTTCTCTTACCTCAATGAGATGGGAGATAATCGCATCACCCTGATCACCTGTATTGCTAACCAGCCCTCTCTGCGTCTGTGTGTGCAGGCTGTAGAGATTCGATAAACCATTGGAGGAAAACCATGAACAGTAAAAAGTCTCGCAATCGTGAGAATCGCACCCGATCCATTCCCGCAGAAGCTACCGTAACCGTCCATATGCTTCTGCCGCGTTCCGCTTATGAGGAGATGAGGCAGCTTTTGAGTGAACACAGGCTCTCCAAAGCGGATATCCTCATGGCAGGCATCGCAGCCTGCTCGAATCAGAAAGTTGGCTGAAGAACACGCGTAGAGAGTGGCTGGAAAACTATCTTCTACGAGGTGACTCACATGAAAAAGCGTTTCATTACATTCCTCTCCGGCATGGTTGTCGGCGCAGTCATGTTTGGCGGCAGCGTTGCATACGCTTCCGGCATTCTTGCCGATCTCAGCAACAATCAGATTTTTGTGGATGGCACACTTACCCCCATGGAGGCGTATGTGATCAACGGGCACAATTATGTGAAATTGCGTGATATTGGCCAGTCTGTCGGTTTTAACGTCTTTTGGGATGATACTGCCAAATGCGTTCAGGTCGAATCGGACAAGCCCTATACTGGGATTGCACCTACAAAGCAAGAGGGCGAGAAGACAAGTGGCCAGCTCCACCAGACTGATGTTGATGCCATAAAGAAGGATGTCGTTACCCGTACCAACACCCTGCGGCTTAATAAGGGAGTTGCTGTATTGGAGGTTAATAACCTTCTGATGGATGCGGCTCAAGTCCGCGCGGATGAGATGGCGGCAAGTGGTGCCTATTCTCACACTCGCCCCGATGGACGCAGAAGCAATACCGTTACAGATAGCCGACGCACCGGCGAAAACATCCACTGCATCACAGAACTGTACCTCGAACAACAGCACAAGACTTTATCTGATGCCGTCGTCAATCTTTGGTCGAATTCCAAGGGTCATGCGGATAACATGCTGAATGCTCGCTACGGCGAGATTGGCGTTGGTTTAGCGCGTGGTACGGACAGTAATGGCTTGGCGTGTTGGTACTGTGTGCAGGTCTTTCTCGTAGACGGATGCGAGGTCACATGGGTGGACGTTCCCGCAATAGGCTAATCAATGATTGCCTCTGCGGTGGATCAATCTATTCGAAAATGGTCAGTTCGAAAAGTGAATCATTCAGCGAAGCAGGTTGAGGAAACTCGACCTGCTTTTCTTGTGTTACAAATGAAGGAGATCTCTTATGAAATCAATCAAAACCAGACTTATCTCAGCATTCTTGCTGGTTATGACAATTCTCAGCCTGTTTCCAACCACAGCATTCGCTGCGACCAGTACGGGCACAGGCATTAAACCCACCAGCAACACGAATTATTGGACAACGCGGCTTCTCCATGACGGCACTCCCTACAGCTATAAGCCTCCCATGGCCGCAGGCAAGCTGCTGTACTGCCTTGATCGTGGCTACGGCTATCGCTGGGGTACCGCAAGTTTCTTGAACAGCTACACCTATACCTCTGCGACAGGCGCGGATGCGGATACCGTCCTGAAGACGGCGCTGGCGCAGAGCGGCATGGGTGAACTCGACGCCCAGCAGCTTGAAAACTTCAAGTGGATGATGACATTCATCGTGGACTATAAGGGTGATATCCCCGGCAGCCTCTTTATGGCCGCGCAGACGTATGTGTGGGATTACCAGACCTTCAAGGGTGAGGGTGACGGCGATATCGATGCCGGAGGCTTTGCCAATGCGGATACCTATGAGACCTACTTGGGCTACATCGATTGGATGCTGGCACAGAAGGCCAAGGAAGACGCTGAATTCCAGAAGCAGATCGAAGAATACGCTGCCCAGGGGATCGTCGCTACTGTTGTAGAAGATGATGCTGCCAAATGGGCGGTCTACGCAAAGTCCAGTGTCAAGGGCCGACAGTCTTTCTTTAACTACTACGCGCCGAGAAAGCTGGTTACCAACACTCCTGGCGATGAACCGGATCAGCCGCCTGCGGGTGACGCTGACATTACTTTGAAAAAGGTCGCTGCTGGAACAACCCGTGGTCTGGATGGTGCGAAATTCAATGTCTACCACGACGGTCAGATCGTTGGTAGCGAGGTAACGATGAATGGTGGCATCATCGAGGTCAAGAATGTCACCAAGGGCCTGTGGTCTTTCGTGGAAACCGAAGCGCCTGCAGGGTACTGTGCTGATTCCACCCCCATCAGCGTCTATGTCGATACCACCGATGGCGATAAGCAGTATACCGTTGTGGCAGAAAATTACGCGCTGCCTGACATGAAGATCATCAAGCGCGATGCGATGAGTGGCAAGCCAATTGCCGGCACAGTATTTTCCATTAAGTCTGTTACGGGCAACTTCTCCACGTCCGTTACTACCGGCACGGACGGTTCCGCCACCCTCTCGTCCATCCCCGCTGATGTCTATGTGGTGCGGGAAGAATCTGTCCCGGAGCCGTACATCGTGAGCAATACAGAGCAGACGGTGGCGCTCCGCCCCGGCAAGACCAGCGAGGTCACCTTTGTGGACTACGAAAAGCCTGGCCTTGAGATCATCAAGAAGAACATCGCCAACGGCGAACCCATCGAGGGTGTGACCTATCGCATCGAGCAGATCGACGGCAGCTATTCCACAACGGCCACCACCGACAGCCACGGCCGCATTTTCCTTGAAAGCATTCCTGTTGGCACTTATCAGGTGACGGAGATCAATGTCCCCAACCATGTCATTCTCAGCCCCATTCCGCAGGAAGTGGCGTTGAAGGCTGGCGAAACCTCTACCGTCACCTTCTTCAACGCGCTCAAGCCGACGCTGGAGATCCGCAAGGTGGACAGCGTTACCGGCGATCCCGTTAAGGGAGCCAAGTTCCAGGTCTGGTATGCCAGCAACCACACCGATACCGGTGAACTGAACGACCTCGGTACCTATTTTTCTGATGAAAGCGGCAAGATCATTCTCCCCGAAGTCAAAGATGGTTGGTACAAAGTGACGGAACTGGAAGCACCGCACGGCTACTCCATCAAGGAGCCTGCCACACAGGAATGCTTCATCTCCGGCGGCGAGAGCAAGGTACTGACCTTCGAGAATACGCCCCTTTCCGCCATCGTCATCCGCAAGGTGGACAGTGAGAGCGGTCAGCCGCTGGAGGGTGCATGGTTCCGTATCCGTTATCTTGGCGGCACCTCCGGTACAGGCGGCACGGTCATCGGTGAGTACCGCACTTCGAGCAATGGCACCATTGTTGTGACCGGCCTCAAAGCAGGCACTTACGTCTGCGAGGAAATTTCTGCTCCGGACGGGTATGTGATCACAGACGCAACAGAAACCGTTTATCTCTCCGGTAAGGATCAGGACGTCATCACCGTGACCTTCGGCAATGATAAGATGGGCTCTCTGTTGATCATCAAAAAGGACGCCGTCACCGGCGCGCCCATTTCTGACGTTGAATTTCTTGTTACGGATTCGGATGGCAGCGTGCTCGGCACGACCAACGGTAAGTATGTGACCGACAGCGCCGGTACCATTCGCATTGATGGCCTGACTCCTGGCATGACGGTCATTGCCAAAGAGGTTCGCGCCAAGGATGGCTATATCCTCGACGATACCCCGCAGAGCATCAAGATCAAGCGCAACTCTGTCATGACGCTGGAGTTCCGCAATCAACCCAAGGGCGGCGTTTTGGTGAAAAAAGTTAACTCCGTAACAAATGAACCGATCTCCGATGTAGAGTTCCTCGTGACCGACTCCGATGGAAACTTCATCGGTAATGCCAACGGCAAATATGTGACGGACAGCGCAGGTACTTTTACCATTACGGATGTTGCTCCCGACACCACACTCGTCATCAAGGAAACTCATGCCAAGGATGGTTATATCCTGGACGATACCCCTCAGACGGTCAAGGTTAAATCCAACGAAGTCATCACGGTGGAGTTCCGTAATCAGCCCAAGGGTGGCGTTTTGGTGAAAAAGGTAGACGCCGCAACGAATGAACCAATCTCTAATGTTGAGTTCCTCGTGACCGATTCTGACGGCAATTTCATTGGGAATGCCAATGGCAAGTTCATTACCGATAGTGCTGGTACCTTCACCATTACCGACATTGCCCCTGGCACGACGCTTATCATCAAAGAAACGCGCGCCAAGGATGGCTATCTGCTGGATGATACTCCTCAGACGGTCAAGGTCAAATCCAACGAGATGATTACGCTGGAATTTCGCAACCAACCGCTCGGTGGGCTTCGAATCATTAAGCTTGATAGCGTCACGAAGAAGCCTCTGGAAGGGGTTCAGTTCCGCATCACCTATAGCGACGGCAGCTTTGTGGCAGATGAGGGTGGTAAGCTCTCTTCCAACGGCCTTTATATGACTGACGCAAATGGCGAGATCCTCATCAGAGATATTGTCGGCACACTTGTTGTGACGGAAGTGAAAACGATCCCTGGCTACACCATCGATGAAGCCACAAGAAGCCAGACCATCGTTGTTAACCCCGACGATCTTCAGACTCTGATCGTATATAACGTCCCTGCTGGCGGACTGCAGATTATCAAGTCCGATGAGGACACCGGAGAGCGGCTCGGTGGCGTCAAGTTCGAGATTCGCAAAATCAATGGTGAAATCCTCGGTACCTATACCACCGACCGCGACGGCGTCATCAGCATCCCCAACGCAGAGAGTGGCTGGTACACCATCGTTGAGCGCAAGGCGAAAGACGGATACGCACTCGATACTACGCCCGTCAATGCATGCGTCAAGGATGGCGAGACTACGACGGTAGAGATCACCAACCAGCGCATGGCCTCTATCATGATCCACAAGATCGATGCAGCGACTGGTGCAGGCATTTATGGTGTCAAGTTCGTGCTCTATGATTCTGGGAAGAACCCGATCGGCGAGTACACAACGGATCAGGACGGCTACATCTACATTGATGATGAGCTGGTACCCGGAAAGTACTACCTGCGTGAACTGGAGGCGGCGGATGGCTATATTCGCGATGAGCAGTATAAGACCGTCTATGTCGAACGTGGTAAATGCGCGCAGATCGAGTGGGAGAATAGTGCTGTGACGGGTCAGATCCAGATCCGGAAGTATAGCTCGGAAGACAACACCGTCACAGGTCAGCTTGCTGGCACCCCGTTGGAAGGCGCTGTGTTTGAGATCACGCAGGCCCGCTCTGGCAAGGTTGTTGGCTATATCGTGACAGACGCGCGTGGCGTTGCCGCTTCTGGCCCCCTGCCTCTTGGCCGCTACTTCGTGACGGAGGTGTCCGCACCGAAGTATTATCAGCTGAGTGGCGAGAAGATGGAAGCTGAGATCGAGTATCCCAGTCAGATCATCAAACTCTCCGCCTACAATAAGCCCGCGTCTCTAGGCGTGACCATCAAGAAGAGCGGCAACTATGAAGTGCAGTCCGGTCAGACCATGAGCTATGACTTCTCCGGTATTGCCAATACCTCCAATGTCGCGCTCAACCACTTCTTCTGGCATGATCGCATTCCTACGGATGCGACGCGTGCGCTCAGCATCAGCACGGGTACCTACAATGCGCGCCTGTACTATAAGGTCACCTTTAAGACCAATCTCAATGACTACCGGACTTTGGCCAGTAACCTGCTGACCTCCAACAACTATTCCCTGAGCCTGAATGCCGCTACGCTGCGGCTCGCGCAGGGCGAGTATGTTACCGATGTCCGCTTCGAGTTTGGCACGGTGCCCAGCGGCTTCTCTTCCGTTGTGAAGCCTACCATGCGTGTGCAGGTGCTTGGTACCGTGAGCAATGGCTACCAAATCATCAATCGTGCCGATGTTGGTGGCCAGTATCTCAATGAGTGGCAGACGGCAAAGACCACCTGGGTCACTACCGTCCGTCGCTTCAATACCACGCCGCTGCCGAAGACCGGATATTGATCTCGAGAGAGGTCGTTTCCTATAACCCCCGCCAGCCCCGGAGCTCACGCTTCGGGGCTGATCTTTTGAACATGAGGAGAGTATTATCATGAGCAAGTTTTTACCTATTGGTACCAAAGGTGAGCTGCTGAACAGCGACATGATCGCCCGCATCATTCCCAAGGAAGATGGCGGATGCATCATCCTCACCAAAGATGGTCAGCACTTCCACAGCGAGATCGACCTTCACGACGAAGTCAATGACTACAACTCCATTCGTTCCATCATCCCTTGCCAGGGCGTCAGCGCTGTCTATCTGGATGATGATGGCGACAGCGAAATCTGCCCCTGCGCTTTTGTGATGCTGATGTCTGACGGCAAAATTGAGCCTTTCGTCTTTGCAACAGACAAAGACATCGAGCGAATCGCCAATAAAGGCCATACCGGTTTTACCGGATTCGTTCCAACCAAGTAAATAACGAAGGCCGCTGCTCCGGCAGCGGCCTTCTATTCCAAAACAAGTGGAGGAATGTCAAACATGGGTAGATTTATCAACCTCGGTATCGCGATTGTCAACACCAGCTACATTATCCGTGTGGAGATGGAATCCGATGGCAGAGCGGAAATCTATATGTCCGATGGTACGATGTTTCGCTGCGATCACTTCGATGCCTCCCAACTATATGGCACAAATGAGAAGAAAGAGGGTGCGACCTCGTTGCATCTGCAAGAGGAACTCCGATATGACCAATCACACTCCATGTCTACTTGATGAAGCAGCAACCTTCATGAAAGTACAATACCTCTCTGACCTGCGGTTCCTGTCCACTGACGGTCGATCCCGTTTAGCCGCATTTCTTGAGACTTTTGATGCAGCAGAATACACACTTTTCCAGTGGAATGATGCCATTGAATACTTGAAAGCTGGAGTGAAACAGCAGACTGCGCAGGTGGCTCGTGCACAACTCCTACGCGCCCTTAGAACCACCTGATGGCTCTATATCAATATTGCATAGGAGGACATGTTCAACCAAACACCCAGAACTGGCATTTCCATCATGTGCACCCACTATTTCTATTCGGACGAAGGAGGATCAAATATGCCCTGGATTATCAGCAATGGAAAAAGCTATGTGGAGATTATCGGCAACAATCAGATGATCACCACTGCCTATATCGATCGTGCGCATATATTCAACAATAAGAAGACGGCAGAGAAATACTGCTCTTTGCTGCCAAAGGCGATGAAAAACCTGAAGTATAAGGTCATCTTCATCTCAAACCCCAATCCCGAAAATCCTGATCTGCAACTGGAGCTACTGACGCCTGAATTCTACCTGACACGGCTGAAGAATTTCAGCGATTTCATTCACACCATCCAATGCCAGAGAGAAACACTGGTGACCGGCCAGCGGAAGGCGGAGCTGGAGATTGAAGACATCGAGCACGCAGCGGAGTTCTATAACCTGGATGCCTCACATGGATACCAGCTCTATAAACTTCTGCACGATGCCCGTGTGCGCCGGCGCAAGTGCAAGAATGCAATCGCTTGGATCGATTTCATCTTAGAGCAGCGCCCTGAGCGGTTTGTGGAGAACGATCCATCAGCTCGCATTGTGGGAACGCGCTCCCGCGATTATGCGCCTCGCGCGCTTCCTGCGCTGTTCGAATGGGAAAATGAAGGGCAGACACCTACGGCAAACCTTTGACCATAATCGTGCCTTTCATACGATTAAACTAGCAGTTCAATGACAACTGCTACAGAGACAGATATCATAGTATCAACGAAAAGAGACGAGGAGTGAATACAATGAACCTTAAAGAAGCTTTCCGCTTTCAGAATAAGCTGCAGTCCATGATGGCCGATGCGCAGAGCATCCTCGGCAACAATGGCAATATCACCAAGGTGCAGAACACCTATCTCCGCCACAAGGTCATGGCAGAGGCGGAGGATGAGGTCACTATGGAGGCCCCCTCCACCGAGTATAGCGAGAATATCACCGAGATGGCAGAGTTCCTGCTGTTCCTCCTGGACGAGCGGGAAAAGTTGAGCGCCGCAATCCATCAGGCGAAGGTATCTCTTCCTCTTGGCGCTGGCCTGGATGGTGAAGTGAGCCTCAATGGGAAGCGCCAGGAGATTGCCACTCTGCTCCGTCACATGGCCGGCCTGCGCAATGGCGAGGTTTTGATCTCTAACGGGGGAGTCGGCTATCGGTTCAACAACGAGGGAAATCAGGTCTCCTACCGCTGCGATGTCAAGCGTGTGACCACCATCAATTTCGATCGCAATAAGATCCGGAAGATGTGCGCTGATTTAAGCAAGAAGTCCGACGAGACCTCTGCCGCTCTGGATGCAGCGTTAGTTAACACCCCGGTGGAGTATGAAGCTCCGTTCGATGTGAACGAGACTTTCGCGGAGGCTTTTGAAGCGCATATGTCCGCATTAAGCTGACCAAGCCCCTGCGATTTTGCTCCGACTATCACGGATGCGGCAGAAGAAGAGAACGTGGCGACCGGTTCAGTTGCAGACGAACTATAGTGCTGCAAATTAAAAAATCCGCTCGGTTGATTCTGAGCTCCAAAAGAAGACATGATCCGTCTTGTTAACGGATGCTACGAACCGTCTTCCCATCCATCAGCGCCCAACGCTGTTGCACGATATCGTGAATACGTTACCGCCGAATCTCAACCTTGCTACCTCACATCTCCCTATTCTGCTGGATAAAGATAGATTTCCTATCTTGATACTGCTGGCCTTTGAGCCGTTCATACGTCGAGGCATGCTACCCCCGCTCCTCAGGGAGCCGGCGAGCGCATGGCCTTGGCAAAAAATGGTCTAAGCGATCTTGGCTCTCTGCCGTATCCGCGATAGTCGGAGCAGTTCTCCCATAAATAGAGGCGAGCAGCAGGCTTCGGCCTGCTGCTCACAAATCATCAGATTCAGTTGTGATGTCCGAGATACCAGGATGTCTTCCATCGGTACTTCGAACAACGCGCCGAGAGCATACAGATTATCAACGGAAGGCAGGCTCTTTCCTTGCTGCCATTTGTAGATCGCCTGCGGCTCCTCGAAACCGAAATAGGCCTGCAGGTCGCGGACACTCATCCCGCGCTCGACGCGAAGACGGATGATGTTCTTTCCGGTCGCAATCGGATCAATGACCGGAAACTGCTTCGTGTTCATGGCAATCGCCTCCATCTAAAGAGTCTTCCCAAACGGGAGTATTCCAGAATACTGGAAGAGGCTTCAAAAAGCAAGAGCAAACGCAATTTTGTAAAGAAACTGTCACATAAGGAGGTCCAATCGTGAGTCGAGAATACAATGAATTCTGCTGCTGGACGATTGAAAAGTTCTCATTCTTCCACAACTACTTCGCAATCATCGATACAGCGGATTACCTTGCAGACCAGCTTTTTATCAAGCATCAGGTCAGAGTTGGGTTCGGCCCTGAGTTCGTGTGCCCGGATGCTCCCTATCGCGTCATCATGTGCAAGTGCCGCAAGCGTGATATCGATGCTTTCCTGGCAGCGATTCGTGAATTGCCCAACAAGATGCTCCTGTGCGGGTATCCTGACTACCTTACATTCTGCGCGGATCTCAAAAAGAAAGTCCAAACCGTTCGAGACAATGGAGGTGTTCTCACCAATGAAACAGATGATACCACTCAAGAAGCAGAGCAAGAAAGCGCAAAAGGAGCAACATGCGAAGCAGCGCGGTAGCTGGTATGGTATTTGTCCCATCACAAGAACTGTGCCAAGCGGTAAAGCCTATGACCGAAATCGAGTTAAACAAAAAGATCGAGAATTTGCTGACTGAGTCAACTCCCAGGCAGCCATCCAGACGAACTGGCTCCGCGTATCGAAGAGAAATGCGCATCCGCAAGAATGACGCGCTCATGCGCATTGTCACAAGAAGGTATGTGCCTCATGCCGGTTATATCGATTACGGCTTTGATGGTAACACGCTGCTCCATTCAGGGAAGTACATCAAGTATCCCAAGAACAGTAATTGCCAGCGGTGGATGAAACGGGAAACCAGCCGAAAGTTCCGGAACTGTCAGGATCTGCCCCGAAAGGGAAACTACTATCGCCGCCTTTTTGACTACTGGTGGACATTGTATTAACTAAAGAGAGGATTCCTGCAGCGTAATATGCGGGAACCCTCTCGTTTCTTAGTCTATATCTCTTTCAGGCGCCTGTAGAAAGTTGATCTCGAACTGATACCGGCGCGATGCATGGCTTCTTCCTCCGTTACTTTATGGTTGCGGAAATCCTCTGCGACTTGGCGGAACAGATTTGGATCGACCACAATCTTCTTCCGACCAGCGTATTTTCCGCTGTTCTTTGCCAGTGCGACGCCTTCTTGGTGACGCTGCTTATTCTGCTTCGCTTCCATTGATTCCTGAACCATGAGCAGGTTTAGCAGCAGACTGCATTCCTCTTCAGAGAGCTGGTGAGATTCTGTTTCATCCCAGATATGAGCGCCACTCCTCAAAATCTGAAGGAGAATCTTTCTGAGCTGGTGGCTGGTCTTCGCGATACTTTGAAACCCCTGAATCGAAACAAGGTCGGCTGGCTGGAGATCGGACGGCAGGCTGTTGATCGATTCAAATGTGATAGTCCGAGCAGTTTCTGCCCGCTCAACGATCAGGTTATCGGTACCGCAGCGCATATCCGTCCGGAGCAGCCACTCAAAGCGATCATAGTAATCCAGACCAACTGCGTCAAGGAGTTCCCAGAGATCCTCTCGACTTTCGCTGGGTGTACGCTCAGAAATGAAGTACGGCGTCATATTAACACGATAATATCGCTCAAGCCGCATGGACATGTCGAGTCCGGGAATACCCTGGAAAATGGAGGACGGCAGGGTATCGATTACACTCCATTCAGGAGTGAAAACATACTGGAAGTTCTGATCATCAAAGCGCTCAAGATCAACTCGCCCCACAGCATACTTATTGCCGTTGCGATCTACCGCATAGATTATGCCGCTGCTGCGGTAATAGGGCTTTCCCTGCAGGGGAAGCGTATATTCGTTTAGGCTTTGGTAATCATGCGTAACAGGCCTCATGAGCCACTCCTTTCCATGTCACAACTGGCGATATGCCGTACATAAGGATCTTTTCATATCGTTGCTGCAGCATGACTTTATAGAAACGCTTACGCACCTCTGAGATCCCTTCCACTTCGTCAATAAGAGTATTGATTTGATTAAAATCGATGCGAGGAACAATTCGCTTTAGGGCATCATTGCAAGCTTCGAATTGCAAGCTGCTGATCACTTCAAAATAGGAACTCTTGCGATTCTTCACCTTGATGTGGGAGGTGGGGAACTTATAGATCCGTTGGTCAATTTCTTCCTCGGAGGAGAGTACGGCCTCCAGCTTCTCGTCCGTATTCAGCTTCGGATACAGGCTTGAACCATTGTCATATACCGGGGCGATCCGGTATTGATTATCTTTCTTAATGAAGCCCCAGTTCCCGCCATGCCGGTCAAAATTACCAATCAAAGCATCCACGATGAACATATCCCAGAAACGGTCGATTGTCTCCTCAACATTTGTTGACTTCATATTCTCCCGCAGCATTGCGGTAATATCCTCATAAGTGTACTGATAGAGCTCTTTGTCCCTTTCCAGCGAGCTTTCGCCGACACCGTTGAAGGCAACAAGATCATCCTCGGGCCCTAAGAAATTCTTCATAACGACTACATTCTTGCCCTCATAAGTGCCAAGGAAGGTTTCCTGTACGGGAATACCAATAAGTTGAAAAATATGGCTTCCCAAATACTCGGAAACATAATTGAAGGTCAAACCCACTTCGGAATTCTTCTGAAACTTGACGATATAACGAAACCCGTCAATGATGATTTCGAACTTCTTTTCTGCCCCAGAGAATAACACGGGTGTCTTTTCGTACTTGCTGTAATCTCTCATGATAGACCTCCGATTTTGATCTTCACCATTATTATACCCACAACGGGCGAGTGTGTCAATAGAACTAATATATATTTTGATACACGCATAAACTGGCGAGTGTGCATCAAATGAAAAAGCCGCACCATTTACATGGTGCGGCTTAGGAGATAGTACGAACCGTGTCGAAATCGATGCGGTTAGTCTTTTTCACCCTTCCGGGTCTTATAGTCCGCTTCAATTGGCGCTTTCCAATCGGCACTCATAGGAGCTCCGCTTCTCATGCTTGTAATCGCGCAGCTGACCACTTCATAGTTCAGCCGTGTCCCTACGCTGTCGGAGTGGTAATTGACCGCTCGGTCTTCACTAATACCGAAGTGCTTCGCCGTCTCGACGGCGTCAATATTAGCGCCGAGGAACAGGAATTCCCAACCATACTTGCTCTTCTCATGCTCGATCATCTGTTTAACACGGGCGCTATCATAGAGACGGCTTGCATTTTCCATTCCATCCGTCGTGATAACAAACAGGGTGTGCGCCGGAACATCTTCCTCTCGCGCATACTTGTGGACGTTGCCGATGTGGTGGATCGCGCCTCCAATCGCATCCAACAAGGCAGTGCAGCCGCGCACACAATACTCCCTATCCGTCATGGGCTTGATGTCTCGGATATTGACGCGGTCATGGATCACTTCGCTGACATTGTCAAAGAGGATAGTGGAGACCAGCGCTTCGCCGGGAGCTTTCTTCTGCTTTTCAATCATGGCGTTGAAGCCGCCGATCGTGTCGGACTCGAGCCCACTCATGGAGCCGCTGCGGTCAAGGATAAAGACGATCTCAGTCAGATTCTTATTCATTGCAAATACCTCCAATAAATTATGGCTGTTTGGTGTTTCACCTTACAGCCATATCTTACTTTGATATTCGCTTCATTTGGTCGCTTGTTAAGCGACAATTCAATGAAAGGCGCAAGCAAGGATGCTTGCGCCTCTGGATTTCTCAGGATGTGTGATGTGCGTAAAACTCGCTCTCTGCAACACGAATCACGAAATTGTATTCCAGTCGATTTGCCTTGGACATGTCGATGTTATACCGCTTACTGACCTGACGCAAATAGGCAAAATACTCTTTGTCCTCACGAGTCAACGGAGACACCCAGCCTGTCCGTGAAGCATGATCTTCTACCTGACGCAGATACTCAAGCTCTTTTTGTTCCATCGCAGCACACCTCCGGAAAAGATAGCATATCAATCAGGGTTCCACCGACGAAAAGTCGCAGCACCTGATAACTATTATGCGCCAATCAGGCTTTGGTCGAATGCAAACAGCGCCTCATTGATTTCGAACACGTTGTAGTTCCCTCGCTCGACAAAATACTCCACGATGATGTCAAATTTGCTGGAGTGAGACAGGGCAAATCCAGCTTTCGAGAGCATATCCTTCAATTCATCAAGCGGCAATTCGAGTGCAAGCGCAAAGGCGATCACAGTCGGCTTTGATGGTCGATAGAGCTTATCCGACCGAATCTTTGAGAACAGCTTTCGATCGATGTTGGCCTTCTTATAGCACTCTGCATCCGTCATACCACATTCATCAATCTTACGAAGCAGCATCTCGGAAAAGCTCTCGTCGATCTGCTTCAGAGCATCGTCTAGGGAAGCTGCCTTTGCTACCATAGGTGCAGCAGGGATAGGGCAGCTCTCTTCCGCTGCAAGGCTACGCAGTCGGCTGATCCGCTCAGCATAGCTGTCTCGATGCTCTTCGACATATCGGTCGTCTATGTAGGCGTTGATGTCCGCAAACAACTTGCTGCTGATCTGATACGCCTTGCGATCGAAGATGACGATGTAAACCATCATATCGTTTTCAAGCAGAAAACTGCTGATCGTGTCGATAGCTACTTTGAGCGCCTCATCCTTTGGATAGCCAAAGATCCCCGAGGAGATCAGGGGGAATGCGACCGACTCGCAACCATGCTCCTTTGCGAGCGCGAGTGACGTCTGGTAGCACGAGACAAGCTTGTCATGCTCCCCATACTGCCCACCGCACCAGCGAGGGCCAACCGCATGGATCACATATTTGCATGGCAGCTTATATCCCTTTGTTATCTTAGCACTACCAGTTTTGCATCCATTGAGCATTTCACATTCGGCCAGGAGTTCCGGGCCGGCGGCACGATGAATGCAACCATCTACGCCGCCACCACCCAAGAGGGAACTGTTTGCGGCATTGACGATCGCGTCAACCTTCATTTTTGTGATGTCATTTCTTACGATCTGGAGCGGCATAAATGGACCTCCTGTGATAGCTGCCTTTTGAGTGATCAAACGGCGAGCTTCTTTGGCAATAGATATATCTTTTTATCATCGAAGCAGATTTGCTCGGTACGGTTATAGATCTGGATCATCTCATCCATCTTTTCCATGAACATCCGTGTGCCAGGATTGCCTATGGAAGCGAACCGGTGTACGGCATCCTTTTCCATATCGAGAGCACTCTTCTTCAAGTGTATCCCGCCATCCTGAAGGAATTCATCAACTGCCCCCTCTTTTACAAGAGGGATACTTCCAATGAATTTCCCGACTGCATTTCCTGCCGTGCCGATACCTTTCATGACATTAGCATCTACTGCTGAGTTACTCAGCTTCTCTAAATAGTGTGAGCTCTCCTCAAACAAATCGCGGTAAGCGTCCGACATCTGCTGCAGTTCATCCCGAATCCCGGAAATATAGGATTCTTTGAAATTGCCGCTGAGCATGACCTCCATGAGAGATGACAGTGAGAATGTATAAAGGGACAAGCGATAGTATTTGAATTCCTTCTCCAAAGAGGCGAACGCCTGCTTTACGCCAGCCTGTGTGACGATATGCGGCTTCTTCCCAATCGACTCAACGATCTTCTTCTGATAACCAAGCATGTTTTTGCGTGCGCGATTCTGGTAGGTAAGGACTTGATTATGATTGCCGCTGACAAAACGTTCATTGTCCCAGTTGTCCTTATACTTTTTGATGATGCTCATGAGACTTTCAACATCCGCTTCTATCTCAGATTCCTTTTCGATTTCAAGGAACGAGATGATCCGCCTCTGCATATCCTCAATTTCCCCAAGTTCCTGTTCGATTGAGAATAGTGCGACCGCCATCATCATAGTGGCGGGATTGAATGCTGCCGCTGTCTGTGTGGTAGCGGTAATTGCTCCTGCTTCCTGCAGCTGAACCATTTTAGACGCTCCATCCGCAGTTTTGAGTGAGGCCCAGAAGTTTCCGTTCTTTGCCGCTTTCAGTACATCACCGACACCAGCGTTGGCTATCGTATAGAGTCCATCCGCTGCGATGCTCGTCGTCTGCGTAACAGTGTTCAACGCAGGGATGAGCGAAGAGACTCCAGCACCAAGCGTAGAGAGTTCCGCAATAGGAACGCTTAACACACCGCTGCTGTTCAGAGCAGTCCTTGCATCCGCCAAGAGGCTTTGGGTAATATCCAATAATGCCCCCGTATCACCGCCAGGCTGAGCCTCTATAGCGGTGCTCGTATTGATGATCTCTCCCATGTCTTATCCTCCTCAATCGATTGAGAGTGTTCTCATTAGAGCCGTTGCTTTTTTCGCGGATTGGAAAAAGGCCATGCGGGAGCGGCTGCATACAATATTGCATTACACGACCGATGCCCCAAAGGGCATTAGAGACAGCTTGGCCATTTTGAAGCATTGCTTTCCGATTGGAATGCCAAGGATCGTGATGCACCAGAGACAGCCCAGAATGCAGTATCCGATTGCCATCTCAAGGCCAAAGAAAATGATCCAAATTAGGTTGACGAGGAAGGAAAAGCCTCCACCGCCATACACAACTTCTTTCCCAAACGGGAAAAAGGCGAGACTTGCGAATTTGAAGCATTGCAGGCCAACGGGTATGCCGATGATGGTGATGCACCAAAGACAGCCGGCCAGTACCCAGGCAAGCCCGCCGATCAATCCTCCAAATAGGAACCAAAGAATATTTCCAATCGTAGACATAGTTGTCACCTCAATTTCTCGCTATTTCGCACCCATTGCAAGCTGTCGCTCGATCCATGCCATCAGCAACCTCACGATGCGTTTCTGCTCATCCTCCGTCAGCTCACGGCCTATCGGGACATGATACCACTTGTTCAAGCAGCCGCGACAGCAGCAGGCGCAGGCGTGCTGGGCAATAAACACTGGATGCCCGCGCATCGGTGTCTGCTTGCCGTCATTTGGGATGATCGCCGGCGCAAGCCGCATTCGGATGAAGTCGGCCGCATGATGCTGAATGGTTTCCATGCCCTTGCCCATTATGTACTGCCTGTCCTTTTCACTCAAATGGAACTTTGCGCGGAAAGCAGACTTTTGTAGGCGTAAAAGTGTTTGCTCAATGGTTGACATGTTGCTCACTCCAAGACCTTCAGTCCCAACTCTTTCATCTTGCGAATGATATCTTTCTCATCCATCATTCCCTCTGGAGATGATGCCTCCTGACCAGGGAATGCTCCGATACCGCTAAACTTAGCTGCCAGCTCATCCGGTTTCCAACCGCAGGTACACCACAAGCGGCTTCCATTGTGATACTGCACGATGAGCTGCATAAGAGTATCTTGCTGCTTTTCCGTCAGGCGGACACCTACCTCGCACAATTCAATCAGCACATTCTGGATCATATCCGTTGTGCGCAGATGACCAACATTCTCGGCTCGCCGATGAAACCGCATAATCTTTTCCGCCTCTGTACCGCTGTACTCTGCCAACAGGGCAGAATAAGTGGCGGGGACTTTCTTGTAATAATCCAAATTGAACCGCTCGTTCAAATTGAGAAAAGAAAACTCGTTTAATTTCTTCCCGCGATTCTCATTCGGATAGGTTTTACGTTGTTTTGGGGCGCACTCCATCGCCGTGGACTTCAGGTTCCCAATAAAATCTGCGAGTGATTTCTCCTCTACAGATGCTGTTGGTTCCGCATATGAGAGAAAATCATCGGGGACACAATAGGGGCGATCATCGCGCTCGTCCATCAGTGCATAGAAGGAAAACATCTTACCATAGCCAGCACCAATCAATTCTTTTGATACGATGTACCGATCCAGATCATTGTGCGATTCTTCCGTGTACAGTTCTTCAATCTCATAAACCCAATAGGGCTGCACCTCTCGGCGGACAATAGTGGAAAAGGCAATAAAATCGCGTCGGTGAATCCGCGGCGCACCGCTTTTGAGTTCCTGATAAACCGACCAAACATCACGCAGGGCGATTGCACCGTACAGATTTGCGCAGGCGGCAAATAGCGAATGGAGGAAATCACAGGCCTCCGTTGATAAACCCGCCTGTGTATATAGGCGCTCTAGAGATTTCTCAGATAGTGGTTTTGGGTAGGACATATATAGCTCCTCCGCTTCCATAATTCAGGCGTTATTCGTATTGCTCGGCGATCGACTTGACATGCTCCGCCATCTGCTTGACTACATCATCAGGCCCAATGACCTTCGCCGCCGTCTGAAACCCGCAGAGCCACGCAAAGAACTGTGGGCTGACGATCACATCTGTCCATACTGTAAAGTGATCTTCTCCATCCGGGACTAAGATCACATCCCGCCCGAGACGGTCGAGTACGGCGCCCACGAGATGATTTTCGAAACGGAGATGAACCTTGACCTCCTCGCCGGTGAACATGCCGAATGTCTTACGCGCATAGACGGCCATATCGAGCGCCTCGTAAGCGTCTTGACCATCTCGTTCTTCATCCAGAACGGTGATCTTTTCCATCTTATCGACGCGGTAGTGTTTGATGATCCCTGCAGCAGAATCAAAGGCCACCATGTAGTAGTTCTCATCGTCCCATGTCATTGCAAATGGGCTGACAACATAATAAGCTCCACCATGTCGGTATACGCGCTCCTTGGCGACATTATACTCGAAATACAGGAACCGGATCTTCCGATTACTTGAGATGCCGTTATGAATCTCATCGACATTATAGTAGATGGACTCATTCATCGTCTTGATCCTGTTCTTCACGAACACCTGCCGGTTGAGCAGTTGTGCGCTATGAATGCTGGCCAGCTTTTCAATCTTTTTGATCAGGGACAGCGTTTTCTTATGGGTAATAAATTTCGAGGATTGGACGCTATCCACGAGGAGCTTGAGCTCCGGTAGTTCAAAGTCACGGCTTGCTACATAGTAGCCGTGATTGTTCCCCTCAGATACCTGGATGATGTCCAATCCAAAATCTCGTAGAGCATCGATATCACTATAGATCGTCTTTCTCTCCGCAGTAATATCATGAGACTTCAGGTAGGCAATGATCTGGCTGGTGGTTACGGCATGGTCTTCATCTGAGTTCTTCAGCAGGTACTCCATGATGTAGATAATCTTCAGCTTCTGAAATGAGGAGCGAGGCATATGTTCATCATCCTTTCAACCTGGTCGAACCAATTTCTGTCAAGCAATTATATCATAGCATAAAACCTGTCCAATAGAAAGGACAACCTTTGCCTAACACGGTTAAGCCTCCGCTTCAAGTCTGACTTATCCGACAGAACTCAATATCCCGTTTTAGAGCTATTGCATTTTGCGTGCAATAGCTCTTTTTACATCCGTTCACAAAAAGTTTACAAATTTTTTTTCAAAGCGACGGGGGGTACCCCCCTGTTTTTTGAGTGAACTCTAGTAGAACGCAAAAAGGAGATGACCATTTTGAAAAAAAGAAAGACCCGAGCCCAGCGCAGTAGATCCTTCCGCTGTCCGCATTGCGGGGCGGCCATGATCCTGAGACCTGCATCCGAAATCTATCATGATGCGAAATCTGACCGAAAGCTCTATGTATGTCACAACTATCCCGCCTGTAACACCTATGTTGCGGCACACCCGAATACTGACAAACCAATGGGTGTGCCGGCGAATGGGGATCTCCGGAATCTCCGTATTCAGGCTCATCGAAAGTTCGACCTTATCTGGAAGAACGGGATCATGACTCGTGAAGAAGCTTATCGCTGGTTCGCGGATTCATTCGGACTTAGCCTGCGTGACGCTCACATCGGCATGTGCAGTGAGTATCGATGCCGTGAGCTGATCCGCCTCTGCAATGAAGTACTTGCCAGAAACAACTGTGTCGCATAAAGGAGGTGCTCGACATGACTGATTATCAAGACGCCCTGGTGCTGGAGAATTTGGACCTGGTCAACTGGGTCATCCGCACGCGCATTTCCATTCCGAACCGTCCGCTCCTGACCTATGATGACTTTTACGCCATTGGTTGCGAGGCTATCTGCAGAGCGGCGCTGAAGTATCAGCCGGATATGGGAGCTTTTGCACCTTTCGCCTGCCGGTACATTTACAATGCCATCGTAGATCACTGCCGCGCAATGAACTACCGGCTGGAAAGAAATGTAGAGATCAGCGAAGATGAAAATGCCTCTCTTCTCGATATGCTGACTTGCACTTCAGTTGACTTTGATGAGACCGTAACGGATGCCACCGCTATGTCTGCGCTTGCTGCCTGTAAGGAGAAATACAATGGCGTCGCTCGAAAAGGTGTGGAAGCCATCGAGATGAAGCTGAAGGGCTATGAGGCCACGGAGATCGCAAAACACTATGATACGAGCGTAAATAACGTCAACGCATGGATCTCGCGTGCTCGCAGCAAGCTCCGTAACGAGCCAGCATTATTGGAAATCCTGTATTGAGTTGTTGTTCTTCGTCTCGTATCTTCGTAAGAAAGAACAGAATGGCTGAGGAGGAGAGCATTATGATGACATTCTATGCTGCCGCTGGCAGTTATCAGATTCGCAATGAAGACGGCAAAGATATGCCTTATATTATGCGGCTTGGGAAGCTCCAGCCAGTTTCTATTCCGGAGTTCAGCATCTGGAGTATGTTGCTGTGGGATGTCCTGACGCACGACGAGCTCCGCAAGAAATATTTTGAAAAGATGGAGGAAGTGAAATTGGATCCCTCCGGATTTGAGAAGGCGCTCGAGATGCTCGTAAAGCGAAAGCTCATCATCAAAGGTGTTGGATACACCGGTGCGGATGCGCTCTACAACATGCTTTATGATACCTATGTCATACCGCTGCGGGGTGTTCAGGGTACACGGCGCTTGCTGAATATCGCAAAGCTGCTCAAGCAAGGTAAAGTCAACTTCTTTGAGGCCGTCTATCTCCTGCAGCCAGATAAGGGTACAGAAGCGGAACAGCGAATCATGAAGTTGGTTACCCAGACGCCGCTGAGCGTTCCTGAGCTGGTACGATGCTTTGAAAACGATGTTCGAGATGTCAGCTCGGCCGACAAAGTGATTTCCGCCATTTATACGGAAGAATCTGACAACCAGGCGCGACTAAACAACGCATGCAGCCTTTCAAATCATAGGCAGGATGTGCTGGAAGCAACCGCAAACTTGTATTTGACACGCCAGGTCATTCTGGAACACGCATAGTATCACGGGCCGGAAAGGAGAGAATCTTTCCGGCCCTCATTTTGTCCTGCCATATCGGTAGAGAAAGGAGTATTCCATGAAAATGCCAAACCCTATCGCTATTCGTTTTGCCAAGCTGATATTCTCGATTCTGTCGATCACGGTTTTGGGAGTCATCTTTGCCATGATCTCACATGACCATAAGTTGCTTATTCTGTCCGCCGGTGTAGCGATTACGGGCGGTGTGAAGGCGTGTTCTTTCTACCGACAGGTGAGCAGGCAGCAGTACGAGTGTCTCGAGGGACTGCTTGTCCAAGAGCAGGTCAATATTCATAGAAAGCGCCACGCCATTGTTCTGGAGCTGGAGAATGGAAGCCACGTACAGCGGGTTCTGGATGGACGATATAAATTCAAAGCTGGAAGCTTATATCGATTTTACCTCAAAAAACAGACCAATGATCTCCCGAATCTCCCGGAGGCCCTTCAGCCGTCCTCGACCGTATTTGGCTTTGAAGAACTCTCTTTTTCTACAAGCAAGCAGATTTAGGTACTCTGGAATGCGCATCATAGGAATGCTATGCTTACAGTGTTCTTTATTAGATGTCTTCTCCTCAGGGAGCTTTTTAAGATGTGAGCCTGTGTCATTTACGCAGGCATATTAGACAGACTTGCGGATTGAAAGATTCAACCTGCGTCTGTCTTTTTCTATGCCAAGCAACAGCTGGCAACTTTTGAACCATGCACCGTAAGGTGTTTGGAATATTTTAAGCCGTAAGGCAGAAAGGAAAAGGATTATGCACGCAACCATCATTATGGAGGGCCGTCTGGTCACCGATCCGGAGATCAAGAGCGGAAAGAATGGAGACTACTGCACATTCCGATTTGTGGTCAACACAAAATATGGAAATCAGGACAACGCCTCTTTCTTCAACTGCACCGCAAGCGAGTACATCGCCAATCGGATGCAGAAGGCCGGCATCAAGAAGGGCCGTCTGATCGAGATCATCGGTAATCTGAATCTGCGTCCCTACGAGACGGATGAGGGCATCCGTCAGATCTCTGCGGATGTCAGTGTCCTCGAGTGGCACTTTACTGGTTCAAAGCCGAAAGGCGATGAGGCGGACTCTTCGCAGGGTACGACAAAAAACGCACAGAAGAGCACCGGTAAGGTACGCCCGGAGCAGACGATTCCAAGTGGCGATGACGATGACGACCTCCCCCTCTGATCTGGACATACATATATGGGCTGTAAGTGTTGTGAATGCTTGCAGCCCATTTTGTTTTGTCCATTCAAAAATCTACATACGAAAGGACTGACTATTTGTGGCTGTCAAAAGCCGAATTGACGCATGGACCCTGCTGAGGGTTCTTGTTGTACCCTGTCTGTTTCTCTGCGCGATCTTCAAGCGCCCCATATTCCAATGGATCGCTTGCGCTGCGCTTTTTGTCTGGGTGTGTTTCGTGATCTCGAAGCTATTTCGCGCGCATAGAAAACACTGCAAAAAGATGCCCGCAGAGCAAAAGGCCTTTCCTGCGAAGCAGGAGACCAAACCGCTTACGGAGACTCCGCAAGAAGCAGATGATGACACCCGACTGAGCTTGCTCAGACAGGTCAATTATCGAATCATGGAGCAGCTGAAGCAGAGCTATCCCACAGTATCATGGCTTTGGGATACGCGTCCTTCATCGGAAGATATCAACAGAGGCTGTACGAAACGTATCAAACTCTATCACTGTGACCCCTTCAATTTTGGGGAAGTGACACTGAGCGCATCTGGGAAGCTGGAAATCGCGCTCATTCAGCTCGTGCCTCTTGCTGAAGCAGAGGTGCAGCCGAATAGTGATGAAGATTTGGAGGAAAAGGACATTCTCTCTCGTAACGATGTGAAGCAATGGTACACGGAAACAGGTATTGCTCTACTCAGCGTATTGATCGATGAGCTGAATGTGCAAGGCCATAAGCGGCTTGTCATCCATGAAAATGGTGATGTCCTCGTTACCGTCGAGGGAAAGGAACAGACGGTAGATACCATCCCTGACTTTCCCCCTCGCCCCGCTTGGGACGATCTTTGTGTACTCGCTCGCGAAGACGATATCTCTGCAGAAGTGCGTGGCCAGGAACTTGCTGTGTCCTGGTCTTAATTGATCATGATGAGGTGTAATTATGGCAAAGACGAAGCTTTTCGAATCTTGGACTTTCCGACTCCAGCTCCCACCGCCTTTTGATGACCCAAAATACTCCGGAGCAAAACCGATGGGCTTTTCGCAGTACAACACTTCCAGTACCGCTCAGAAGGCTACACTCCACGCACCTACTCTTCGCGCCCTGCTGGCCTATGCAAAGCTGGTGAGCGCAACGGAGAATGGGCAGAGTGTGGATGACCTCGGTGCCATCGGTCATCAAGGCAATACCTACCGGATCAGCGAGTACCGATCTGCCAACAAGACCGATTGTGTCGTATTCAATCCAGTTACCGGCAAGTTCAGCGCGGTGCAGATTGAGGACGGCTCGCAGGTTCTGAAGCCCTATTCTCTGGGCGCTGGTAATGGTTCTGGATCTGCCCTGCTATTCTGCCTGATGCCCGTTCTCAATGAAGATGATGAGTTCCGCCAGAAATTTCAGGAGTTCACCTCACATTACGAGAACGGTTGGGCTGATATGGACGCTGCGTTCGAATGTGCGCTTGTCCTCTGCGACAATGTCTATCGTCGAATTGAGAACAGCAAGCAGTTGGGTACGGATGGCGTCAAGATCTCCATTCCCACTACCGGCAATATCTCAGTCATCACACAGATGGCAATGGATAGCGGGAACTACGCGCCGACTGGTGCCTCTTATGGCAACTTCACCATCATGCAGCTGTCAGGTAACGCTACGGCAAAAGCCACCTCGTTTCAGAAGGAAGACTTTGTCGGAAAGTACGCCCTCTCTAATCGGATCCTCACAGATTGGGAGAAGGCAATGGTACCCACGCTGCCCGACTGGTACATCATTCCCAAAGAGGTCGTTCGCGTGTGCGAGCATGCCAAAGCGACGACGGCATCCAACCAGCCAATGCGAAACTTCCTGTTTCGCGGTGAGGCGGGTACCGGCAAGACTATGGGCGCACAGGCTATCGCTGCTGGCTTAAATCTGCCTTATACCCTGATGACCTGTAGTGCCAATACGGAGATTACCGACTTGGTTGGACAGTTTATTCCTGATACCAACGGCTTTCATGGCAGTACTCCTATCGAGGATCTCCCGAAGATCTCCGACATCACCATGCATCCGCCCAGTGTCTATATGATGCTGACCGGCGAATACGATGAGTCCAAGACGGAAGATGATGTGCTGCAGAAACTCATTGAGATCGCCGTTGGCAATCTCATGGAGAAAGAGGATCCTGCTGGCCAGCGCATCCGTTATGTGGATACGCCTCTCGTCGAGGCGATTAGGCATGGGTATGTCTGTGAGCTGCAGGAACCTTCCTGTATCGCGAATCCAGGTGTCTTAGTCGGCTTGAATTCCTTGCTGGACAACTGCCAGGTAATTACTCTGCCGACTGGTGAGCGTGTGCGACGCCATCCGGATACAGTCATTGTCGTTACGACAAACTCTGACTACTCCGGCTGCCGCGACATGAACCAGAGCGTGATCTCCCGAATGGATCTGATCTACGACATGGAAGCGCCTGATTTGAACACGATGGTCAAGCGCGTGATGAATGTCACCGGATTTACCGATGAGCAGGAAGCGACAAAGATGGCCATTGTCGTGCGCGATATTGCAGAGCGTTGCCGTCAAACGATGATCACGGACGGCAGCTGCGGTATGCGTGAATTCAAGAGTTGGGTGCTCTCCACGATGGTGACGAATGATCCTTATGAGTCAGCCTTATCTACGATCATCTCTTCCGCTTCAGCGGATCCGGATAATCGTGCTGAGCTGATCTCCGCTTGCCTTGAACCCCAGTATTCCAAAACGATTTGATGAAAGAGGTGTGATTTGATGAGAATTGATCGAGAGTCCTTTATCCGTTTTGCTGTCGCTGTCGCGCTGGCATGCTACGACCTGCCTACTGACCGAGCAATGACCTCTGAGGAGGCGTCGCAGCTCGTGAAGTGGGTCATTGACATGGCACTCGGGCCTGACGCATCGAATGTCCAGGTGGAGCCTATGGAGAACTATCCTGCTTCCAGTAAGATGCCGCTTATTATCAGCATGGCTGGTGTGCAGCAGCATCTCTTTTGGTTCTACCCGCAGCAGTCCCTTGAGGAAATGTGCGATGCACTCTCCGCGATGCTCGGCGAGATCCCTATCAGCTGCGATAGTATCCCGGCATGATGGGAGGCTGTGCATATGAGAACATCCCACCGCCAAATCCGAAAGAGGATCCTCGACGCCAAGAGCAAGATCACTGACGAGGAGTTCTTCTCCTCCAGAGCCTATAACGGGTATTTGACGGATCTTGCGGAAGCGGCGACAAAACGCTATAAGCGTCCGCTGCGTGTGCGAGTCGTTGCAGATCATGATGATGAGACCGTTGCCTTTACGGATTACCACGGAATCTACATCAATGCCTGTAACCACATCACCTGGAGCTTTCCTTCAAGGCTCCTTCGTTCCATGAGTCTAGAAGGCCTGAATGCGCATGAGTGCGGGCATAACCTGTTCACCGACGAGCGCATTTGGCACAGCTACTTTGCTGGACTAGCTAAAGGCAAATTCTATCCGAAGATGCCTGATGGTCTGGACAGTATGCAAAAGCTCTATGCAAAAGACATCCTTGAGGCGCTTACAGACGATACAGACACAGTCCCCATGCAGGTCATCATGAGCACAGCGCATGCGTTGAGCAACATCTTAGAAGACGGATATGTGGATGCCAGGTACTCGTATGAGTTTCCTGGCTCCCCCGCCAAAGGGATCGCGCTCAATAACCTGCGCTATGCGGATACCATGCCGGAGATCACGGAGATGATCAATCGCAAGTACTATGACCATTCAATCGTAGTCAATCTCCTAATCCAGTATGTCAGGGCGCATGAGGTCAACAACCTATCCGGTTACACCGGCGAGTTCATCGACAAGCTGTATGAGTATATCCCCTGGATCGATGAGTCTGTCTATGATGACGATGCCAGATCCCGCTGTGAGGCTGCCAATAGGATCCTTGTGGATCTTTGGCCCATGATGCAGCGCTGCTTCGACGCTCTGCGCGATAAACAGAAGCAAGCCCAGCAGCAGGCGCAGCAATCCTCCCAGCAAACCGGCAAAGGCGGTTCCGGGAGTGGTTCTGGCCAGCCCGGCAGCGGCGATGATGACAATGATGGCAGCCAGCAGGGACAACAGGCGGTTGAGGAAGACCTCTCCAGCCAACTCCCGAAAGCGGCAGCTAACTTCACCATCAAAACCAAGCCGGTTCCCAGTAATGGCACCTTTACTCCCAATCCCGGTCAGATGAACGCGATCCGGGCACAGGTCGAGCGTGTGATTGCTGAGGAGACAAGCCGTATTGCCGCCCATCTGACGAATGGCATCACAAGTAGTGGAAATGGTGGCGTTGACCAGAACAGCGAGTATGAAGGCAACGATTATGAGCATGCAGCTGATGACATTGAGCGTCTCTTATCCTCCATGGCGGAGGAAAAGGTGACAGAGGAATTGGAAGAAGAACTATCTGAGGAACTGCAGCGAGAGGCGAATGCCATCCGATATGGTAACGCGCATCGCAACATCCATGTGACCGTCAATCGTATGGCGCATGTGGATCAGAACCTCATCGACAGCTATAACCGTGTGGCGCCGGAGCTTTTAATGCTCTCCAAGCGATTGCAGCGTAGTGTCAGTTCCGCTCTCCGCGATCGGCGGCAGGGCGGGAAACAGACCGGGCTCCTGATTGGGAAACGACTCAATCAGCACGCGCTCTATCGGAACGATGGCCGTATCTTCTATAATTCCCGACTCCCGACGGAGCCGATCAACCTTTCCGTTGGCCTGCTCATCGACGAGAGTGGCTCCATGTGTTCAAATGACCGCATTACCAGAGCCCGAGCAACTGCCATTGTGATCCAGGACTTCTGCGAGTCGCTTGGTATCCCGCTGCTGGTCGTTGGTCATACCGCCTGGAGCTCACATGTTGAACTGTTTTCCTACTCGGATTTCGATACCTACGATAAGAATAACCGCTATCGGCTAATGGACATGAGTGCCAGAGACTGTAACCGCGACGGCGCTGCGTTGCGCTTTGTGGCGGAAAAACTCTCTAAGCAGACATCTGAGGTGAAAATCCTCATGATCATCTGCGATGGGCAGCCAAATGATGACGGTTACTCCGGATCTGCAGCAGAAGCTGATCTGCGTGGGATCAAACTGGAGTATGCGCGAAAAGGTGTCAAAATCTACGCGGCAGCCATTGGTGAAGACCGCCCGCGAATTGAGCGGATCTATGGTGATGGCTATTTGGACATCACCAATCTCCAAGAACTGCCGGTAATGCTGACGAACCTGATCGTGCGTAGCCTCCCACACTAAATAGAAAGGGGAAACTACGAATGATATCTTTTGAAGACTATTTGTGTAACCGAAATGATGCGATTGACAACGCTGCGTATCAGTTAATCTGCGCCATGACCGCGCAAGATCACAACGAGCCGAAAGAAGATGATCCTGCCGTTCCGGATTGGAACATGGAAATCATCGGCGAATTGGTCGATGCAGCGGAGGAGATCATCCAAGAGAAGGCTGGACACACCTGTCACCCATTCTACTGCGACAGTATTCCTTGTTATCAGACTGGAGATTGCAAAAATCAGTATTGCGCTTTCCTACAGACTGACTCAAAGGAGGGAGACATGTGAAGAACCCCGTGGATTTCGACTGGTACTGCAAGGCCAAGAAAGACGTGATCAATAATGCCGCCTACGAACTCATCGTAGCCCTGACGGCCAAATCGGCGCCGCCGAGGAAGTTCGAGTTATCCATTCCTCAACGGGACGATGAGATGATTGCCAATGTTGTAGAGGGTGCCATCAACGCGGTAGAAGCGCAAATTGGCTATTACTGCCATCCATTCTATCAGGAAGCAGACAAGCTCCCGTGCTACCTCGGCAATCGTTGTGATAATCCACACTGTATCTTCAAGGATGCCTCCGGGCGGCCTAAGGTGCAGCCTTCCGAACGGGAAGAAGATCCTGAGGAAGGGGGTGATGATGTTGGCTGATGAGAAGCGCTACTTTTCTGTCAAGGACATGTTTGAGCAGGCGGTCACGCGGGCAAAGACGGATCCTCGATATGAAGAGTACAGCAAGATCTGTGAGCTGGACTATGACCTGCTCTGCAGCACATGCAAGTACGACAAGCTCTACAGGTGCGAGTTCGATGTGGTAGGCGAAGTGACCTACGGCAGCAGCGAGGGTATCTACGGAGATATCTTCCTGTATGGCAACTGGTCCAAAGAGCGGGATGACCCGTTCAAAAGCCGCGCCCGCGTCTATGTGCTCAAGACCTTGAAGCAGGACAAGGAGTCGTACTTGGCAGTGGGAATGCTGGTCAACCTCATTTGCTACTACGCAAATGAATTCGTAGCCACACATCTCGACCGATTTGATTGAGGAGGAACAAATGCATAGCAGAATTATTGAACTGGGCAATGCGCCCATTTTACCTGATGACCGTATGGGAGAGTGCAGTGTGCCGGAATGGTTCTACCACTCGATTGCGGACTACACGAATGCGGAAACGGACCGGGATGAAGACCTGAAATGGTTCCTGGAAATCGTTGCCCACATCGTGGATGTCGCTGAGGATGGAGAGAGCTTTACGTTCAAGCCGAATGCCAAGAAGAAGTACTTCCACAGACAGTATTACGCCTTCCTGGATAAAGCGAGAGAGCTGACAGGTATCTCAATCGAAGCCTTCTGTGCTGAGACCCCTTACGACATTGGCATGGCCATGTATAAGCTGAATGAAGCCTACCAGGATAAGTTCAGTTTCTACATCTACTACCAAGATGAATTGAAAACACTGGATGAATGGATTCGCCAGACTGATCTCAGCGAGTCTTTTTATTTTGGTGGGACACTCGACTATCACTTTTAAGAAGAGGAGCAGCGCATTATGGGAACCTATACCGATTTTACAGGTGCCATCCGCATTACCCCTTGTCTGAAAGAACCGTTGGCGGGAAGATTTCGTCAGTTTCTCGGCATCCGGCATATGAAGCGGGATGTCAAAATACTGGAAGCCCTTTTCCCAACATTGGAAGAGCGCAAAGCTGTCACGCTGTTTGGCGATGGAGATTTTGGAGAGGATGGTGTATTCTTCCTGCCTATCCATACGAGGGATCTCACGCGCCGTATCTGTTTGCACGAACGCTATGCGGAAGGGCTCACAGATGAGCGTGACATGAATATGACGCCCGGCCCCTGCCCGAGCCTTTATTGTGATCTGGAGCTTCGGAACAATCCTGACAACGGACACTCCTATCTTGGGTGGAATGAGGCTGAAAAAGCCTACTACATCACGGATTGGATCGGATACATTGCAGAGTGGCTCTCGAAGCTTGGCTATCACCTCGATGGCAAGATGTTCGCTGTGGTCGAGGGCGGCATGTCCTACTACACGATCACGGTGGATGGCGACAAAGTGACTTCTGAGGAATTCATTCCGGACGCAACCTATGTGGATGAATTCTACGCATGTGAAGAAAGTGAGGATACCTGAAAATGGAAGATAATCGCATTCAAAACCAGATCGCGATCTACATGACCAACAAGAAGCTCTGCGAGTTTACGGACAAGCTCAAGCCGGCACCGATCGAGTACTATGCTCATATGCATGCCCAGGGCGAGGAGCAGGCGGATGGTATCCGTGCCTACTCTTGCATTGGTGTTGTGCTGCAGGATTACTCCAACGGTACTGGCGACAAGACCGTTCGTGTCACAGCGAATCTCTCCCCTGGATTTTTCCCCTTCGTTCTCAGTAGAATGCAGAATAATCTGGATCGCTTCGATTTCACGGAGGATAAGATCTTCGGTGAGCCGGACGAGCATGGGCTGAGTACGGTGACAAAGCTCTCGGTCAAGCGCGCGTCGGTTGGAACCGATGGAAAGCCCAGGAATTATCCTTGGTGCGTCATCGTGGAAAATGGACGCGCTGTCAAAGAGAAAACCGCAACAGGCGGCACCCACATCAAGTCGGGTACCTACAAAAAGCAGCGCTCTGTGTATGTCAACATTAACGATCTGGACTTCTTCAATCTTATCTACCGCACGACACGATTCATTGAGTCGTGGGAGTTGACTTACGGCCCGAAGCTGATTCGCGACGCCAGAAAGCTGCTAAGTGAGCAGCGCGCGGCGGCGCAGCAGTAAGGAGGTGCAGTAGGTATGAAGAAAAATTGCGAGTTAATCAACCTCGGTGAATTTGAGATGACTTCTCCGGTCATGCGTGTCAGCGACCCCTGTTACGAGCGTGATGTCTGGTGCTGTGGCACCGTTGACCATTGCAAACTCGGGACTTGGGAGGCAGGCGTCCTGAAGACGGATGAAGGCGAATGGGGCACACGCTGTGCCGTCCTTGCCGTCCGTCATAAGGATACTGGTCCAGATTTCAATGTGATCCGCTTAGGCAAAGTGCGCAAAGTGGCGTGCAAATGTGTCGAGCAGTCATTTGAGGTCGGCGTTGATTCCGGACAGGCAGGGTTCTTTGATGATGCGTTCTATCAGAACGATACGGTTTTTGAGGAACTGCCTGCACCGGGTTTCGCTATTGGTGATCTCTGGTATCGCCATGTGTGTGACATCACACTCAGCAAGATGTCAGCCGGCGTGTTGCCTTATGGTGCGGTCTCATCGTCCGGTTTCGGCGATGGCGGCTATACCTGCTATACACACGCTGATGAGAATGGAGTAATTGACTTTGCGTTCATTGTGTTTATTTGAGGAAATAACCGTTTTTTGCAGGGGAGTGCTTCGGCACTCCCCTGCCCCGTAGAGGAGGTGCATAAGCCATGATCTCAAATTGGGACCTTTCACTTGTTTTAGCCATCAGTGAACTGCTTGTTGATCCACAGCAGCCAAGCAGTCTGCTGGATATCAAACTGCATGCTTTTCAGAAGGCCAAAGATCTGATGCTTCAGTATGAAAAGCGCGGTATCCGCCGAGATCTTCTCGACGTCATTTTGGATAAGAAGCTCAAGCTGATCTTGAAAGCAGAGACCGCGAATGAAGTAAAGCGCGCATCCGAACCGCCAAAGCCAGTGTACAACTATGGTACCTGGCGGGAAGATCCATTCTCCGTTCCGGAGGAGGAGCTTGCGATGTGGGCGATCATTTCGCCCAACAACATGCTAATCCAGCCGGCTCAAGAGCGGTACATGGATCTCTTTACTCGCGTGTTCGGGATCACGAGGAAGCAGCTTACAAACGGCCTGCTCCCAGACGTGAAGCTGGAGGTGCAGTAGGATGGATTTCTACTTTGGAGTCGATCTACTCCATCACCTTCAAAGGCACTATGAGCAGCGATTATCTCTTGCTCTTTCCAAGTCTTTCAATCAGACGGATTCCCGCTACTATTGGCTCTTCAAAGAACTCGAGTGCCGCGTAACAACGCTCCGAAAACTCCTAGTCATGATATCCGCTTTGCCGGGTTTCATGTGCCGGCAGACAGAGGAGCAGGTATTTGCGATGGTTGTCAATTCCACATCCGCTTGGTTTTCGGATGATGTGCTTGGTGATCAGCCGAAGGACGCTGCGGGCAACTGCTCCTATTACCAGGAGAGTAATCCCTACTGGGTCGATTATCAGCTTGCTATGGATCGCTTTACTCCGGATTACGACTACACGAATTTGGCGACATTCTACGTCGATCTCGTGGAGTATCTCGTGATGGCGGTACGCCTGTACTTCTTCATTCGCGAGCAGCAGTTCCGGCCAATCGACCGTGGCAAGTATGACGAGTTGGTCGGGATCCAAGCTGTTCTGCAGAAGCCAGCCTGAGAGGTTAGGTGAAACGGATAATGAATAGGAGGGCAAATGGAACATGACGGCCCAAGAGTATAATCATGATTTTCTCCCGCGAATCAATAGAGCTGAGGAGTTTGTTGAGCTTTTTGAAAGCAGCATCGAGCACATGAGTGAGACGCGGGTTGATAAAGATGAGGTTCGTAAACAATTCCGAATCCGAGGTTGGTCGGAGGAAACGAGGCAGGTGATCCTGGCCGCGCTTGAATACTACAAGTGCGCAGAAGGGCTTGCGAAGATAAGAGGTTAGGTGGTGAAAGGATATGAAGCCACTCACCCCCGAGCAGCAGGCTTTTGCAGAGGAGCATCATGGTCTCCTTCTTGACTTTATGGCAAAGCACAGCCTTGGGGATGACTACTACGACCTCTTGGCCAATCGATACCTGAAAGTGGTGGTACGCTACCTGTCGGAGGAGGCGCTGCGTAAGTACAGCTTCTCCACGGTGGTTTGGTACCATCTGCGTTCAGAGCTATCGAACTATGCACGAGATCAAGTCGGAAAACCGCAGGAAATCCCAATCGAGTTCTATTGTGAGATCCCTGCACCTGAAATTGCTCCGATTGATGATGGCCTCTGGCGCGTGGTCGAAGATAACCTCACCTATAAGCAGTTTGAGGCGATTCAGTTCCGCAACCAGGGCTACACCAATCGTGAAATTGCTGAACTATGCGGAGTCGGTCGCAAAGCGATTGAAAAGCGCTTTGCCCGGATCCGCAAAATACTATCTGATTATAAGGAGAACTGAATTATGAGTCACTTTTCTGTTTGTGTTATTGTTCCTGACGATGGCGTTGTCAACAACATCCATGCCAATAATCTGGAAGACCACCTGATTCCTGTTCTGGCACCCTTCGATGAACAGACAGAGGAAGAGAAGTACCGCGAATTCGAAGATCGCACGGAAGAGGCAAAAGCCGACTTTGAGAATGACACCATGCGTGTCGTCCGGTTCCCGGATGGCAGCATCCACTCCATTTACGATGATGCCTTCAACAAGTTCTTCTTCGTTGAGGAAGACAAGATCTATGCGTTCGGCCCAAACCGGGACCGAAAGAGCAAACTCCAGACGGAGGAGTCCAAAGCGCTGGAGTTGGTGACTGATTACCCCGTCAAATCGTGGTATCCCTCATTCGAGGCTTATTGTGATGAACATCGCGGCTTTGTGAAGGCTTCAGATGGACGATGGGGCTACACTTGCAACCCCAACGCGAAATGGGACTGGTGGCAGATCGGCGGTAGATTCCCGAATCGGTTCTTAGTTCCGGCAGGGCTGCAGGACTGCATTCCTTCTGCGAAAGACGATGATGGCGAATCTGCTATCCCTCCTGAGGGGTATCAGTATGCCGATGCCGCACGCAAGAAGGATATCTGTTGGGATGTCATGCGCAAGATCGCTGTCGATACGGTCGAGAAACGGTATCAGAAGTGTGTAAGAGCATTCGAGACCAAAGACCTTACCGATTTCGGCCCTCTGTGCAGTATCCTTGATGAGGGCATTTCAGCCTGGGGCGAAATGCTGTATCTGAAAGGTGAAACTCTGGATGAGTATAAGGCGCGGAAAGGTGCTACCGATCTGGATCGATACATGTGCCATACCTATGCATTTGTTGATCGCAATGGAGATTGGACCGGCTCCGGTGATATGGGCTGGTTTGGGATCTCCAGCAACGACAAGGATGAGCGGGCCTGGAACGATGAGATCCAGAAGCTCATGAATGAGGCGAAAGATGATGACTTCCTTGCCATCGTCGATTGCCATATCTGATTTTTGAAGAAGACCCGGAGACGAGAGCTGCAATAGCACCTCGTCTTCGGGCCTTCGCATTATGTATGAAGGAGGTTGTTTAGAATGGCTCTTACCTATGTGTGCTCGCCCCTCTCTGCCCCTACGCGGGCTGAGATCACGGTGAATGCCCAAAGAGCACGCACGTATATGACAATGTGTGAGCGGGAGTTCGGCTGCCGCGCAGTTGCCCCGCACGCTTATTTACCCTATCTGCTTGACGATTCCAATCCGGAAGAACGAGCACTTGCCCTATCTTTTGGCGCAAGCCTGCTTGCCCTGTGTGATCGCTTGGTCATCTACGGCGACCGCATCAGTAGTGGCATGAAGGAGGAAATCCGAAGAGCGCGGGAATTGGGGATACCCATTCTCAATCGGCAAACGCAGTTGTCAGATGGTTCATCCGATCCTGTCATTGTTGGCCGGTACATCAACGGGATATCCCTGAATGGGCTTGAATACCTGAAGAACGACGCAGATGAAGTGATCTACTTTGCAGGTGTTGAAGCGTCAAAGGTGTACCTGCGTGAGCATGGTGTAACCGAAGACGAGATGGAAGATATGGTCTTCCGAAAGAGTGTCGGTACCTGCTTTCGCTGCGGAGATCCACTCTTCTTGAGTGACATTCCAGAATACACTTGTCAGTGCTTCCGCTGTGATGAAGACTTCTACTCCATCGAGCAAGATGTTGATTTATGATCAAAGAAAGGACGATACGTTTATGAGTATCAATCGTGGCGATATTTTCTATGTCAATCCGAGCGAAACGGTCGGATCCGAGCAGCGATCTGGTCGGCCGGCCATCATCGTCTCTAATCCGCTGTGTAATGAGCACAGTCCTGTTGTAGAAGTCGTGTACCTGACCTGCCAGTACAAAAAGCCCATGCCGACGCATGTGCGGATTGAAAGTGCCGGCAAGCGCTCGACCGCGCTTTGCGAGCAGATCTCTTCCGTCGATGTCAGCCGTCTTGGTGACTTCAAAGGCCACCTGACAGACCGTGAGATGGCGCAGGTAGATGTAGCCCTCATGGCTTCTCTTGACCTGCACCCGATTCCGCGTCAGGCGAAAGTAAGACCTGTCGGGCCGGATGTGGATGATGCCGCATTGGCTCTCATTGCGCTGCGCTTTTTAGAGGGCTTCCTCCAGAAGCGCTGCGGTGTGACGGTTCAAGACAGGCTTTCGATTGACCTACTTGGTCAGAAACAGCGCTGATGGAGGTGTGAAATGAAAGGTTTCTACCAAAGACGATCTGACGGTCAGATGGCAGATATGCCGCCTTGCGGACTCTGCCTGCATAAGAACAAGGCGACATACCAGTCGCCTTGTTATAACTGCATTGACATCGTTGACCTGTGCCTCCACCGGCCTAACGCCGAAACCGAGTTTGCGAACTTCGTTCCTGCAGAGGGGGTGGAAGCGGTATGACTGAGCGAGAGGAATTGTTGCAGCGCCTGGAACGCGTGAAGGCCCTGGCCGAGCGTGGCGTTGGCGGCGAAAAAGAGAATGCCGAAGCACTTCTCAACCGCCTGATGGCCAAGTATGGCATTTCAGAAGAGGACATTGAAGACACCGCAGAGCGAGACTACTTCATCCGGTATCACAATTTTTGGGAGAGAAAGCTCATCGTACAGATTGCCTACAAGCATCTTGGCAGCGGTCACTGCTGCGGTACGGTCGGCACCCAATCGGGACGGCCGCACAAGGAGATATGTGTGACTTGTACGCCGGCCCAGTACATTGAGATTGAGGCCGACTTTGAGTTTTACAAGGCCGCTTGGGAGGAAGAACTTGCCATCTTCTATTCTGCATTTATTTCGAAGAATGACATTTTCCCACCACCGGAACTGGCCACGCCCAGCGATGACGATGAAATCGATCTGGTTCGGCTTGAGAAAGTGAGAGCGATGATGAGCGGTATTGACCGGCGCACACGAAGTAAGGCACTGCCTGGTTCTATGGAGGATGATGACGATGAATGATGAACTGATTGCCAAGACACCAATTGGTGAGATCGTGGTCGGGATCAAGTCTGACCACGACTATCCCGGCATTTTTGTAGAGCTGCGTGGAGAACATCTCAATGACCGCTTCAAAGAGGGCGCTGTCCGCCTTGCTTGGGTTGAGTATTCTTCGGACAAGCAGTGCCTGCAGACCATTGCCTATGGCGATGGCAATGCAGGTGATTTCACGCATCTTATTGAACACGAACACATCCTGAAGACTTTCGAATGATTGGAGGAACGATTGTGAGCAATGCACGATTGATGAAACCGCTGTTTTATGATGGCAATTTTAACCGAGATGGTAAGAAAATGAGAGCTGTTTTCGAACGAGAAATCTCCGATGGCACGGTTTCCTATCGGCTATGGAGAAGTGACGGGAAGCCGGACATCCAGTATCCCCGCGCAGAGAATGATAACTATCTCCTTTATGCGGAGATCCGGGACTATCTGGTTCCTCTGCGAATCACGGATTTCTATCTGATCGACCACGCCGGATACCCTGCAGCTGTCGCAGAGTTGTATGGTAACAAGGATGCCCGCAATGATTATTTCGATAATCTCCGCAAGTCTGGCGATGATGCTGTCTTGGAAGCTGTCCGGCGTGAGCGGGAGAGAATCATGCTCCTGGGCAGCGACCCAGCTTGCCAAGCATCCTACATCAAGAAGCTGTTTGACAACAATGTTGCGTGTTTTGGGGCATCCAAAGAAAACGGAGGCGAAAGTTTCCCAGATTATGTCGGTGCCCTGATCCTCGGTGAGCTTGATAAGTGCGTTGCATTGTCAGCTGTGTATCGAAAGAAGGAAGACGAAGTGGCGAAGGAGCGGAGAACTAAGGCCGAAGCCGAAGAGAGAGCATTCTGTGAAGAGCAGAATCGACTGTCCGAGCAGGCCGTTCAAGAAGCGATCCGAACCATCAAAGATGGTGGTGTCCTGCAAAACCAGACTGTGAAGTTCTATCGCAGTCGGTACCGCTGCAACGCTTTTTCTATTGTCAACTACCTGATGCGGAAATATGGAGTCAATGTCCCTCTCCGCACACAGGGATGGATCAATGAGAAGCTGACCAGCGTCACGATCGAAAATGGGAAGTGTGAGCACCTGCGGTACATGAGAGCTAAGGGTGCCCAGTGCTCCCAGCGGTTTTTCGACTGCATGAGTGAGCTGATCCACAATGTCTGCGCTGAAACGGAGGGCTGATTATGGAGTATCACTGGTACGAAGACTATTGGACCATGCCTCGTAACCTGCCGAAAGGACATCAGTTCTTCATCGGCTATTACCAGACGCAGCGGGCAATTCGATTTCATGTAGAGAACATCCACACGGATCAGTCGGTGTTTTTATCTACATGGTTGCTGGATAATGGATATCGTGTATTTCTTCATTTCAAGAGTGGAATTGTCACCGAGTTGAAACTCGGTGACAATCCTCCTCCCGGAGGAAGAATCAATTCACCTAAAAATCTTGAAGGACTTCTGCTCAGCGGGTGTCTTGGAAAACTGTCAGAGTGAGGAACTGAATATGGATACCAATCGTTATTTGAAAGCCGTCAACATCGAGTGGGATGTGGACTTGGCGGAGGATCTTGATTCGCTGCCCAAAGAGGTCCAGATACCGGATGGGATGACAGATACGGAGGAAATCTCCGATTATTTGTCCAATCTGACAGGCTTCTGCCACAGAGGTTTTGGACTTAAAGAGACATAGCGTTATCAGGTAAAGCTGTGTTACGGTTACGAGAAAAGAATTCAAAGCACCTATCAACTTCATCAAACTCAGCGATGTACTGCTAAGGCGCACTTTCTCACTGAAGTACATCTTCGAACTCAAGGAATAGAAAATCGGGGTAGCACAAGCGTGCTGCCCCGATTTATTCGTCTAAGCCGGCAAAGAACTCGTCATAGCTGCAGTTGTAGAATTTGCGCAGCTCAATAATGACGCTTGCCTTGATGTTCAGTTCTCCAGATTCGTACTTGGCATAAGCGGTTCGACCGATATCACAGCCGCGACGCTGGAGCTCAGCGCAGAGCTTCTCTTGTGAAATGCCATACTGATCACGCAGCCGCCTGAGATTAGACCCCATGTTGCGGTCACGACGGATTTTCTGTTCCATATGATCTCTCCCCATTGACCAGTATTGGTTGCAATCATCATCATTTTACGGTACAATGAGAGAAAATGTTGACCGTGATATTGGTCAGCTTTTGAGGAGGAGCTTATGCGAGGGTGGATCAGAGGCAACTAGAGGCATCTGATGGTAGGCTTACTATGTGCTGCAATCGTAATCTCTGGTACTGCGCTTTATCTGACCTATCGCCAGCCAGAGGTGTGTTCCCTTTGTGGGAGTGGAAATAGGGAGCGCTATCAGGCGCCGGTGATCCTCAATCTCACAACCGGTCAGAGCAATGAAATGCGGATTTACGATCCTGATTTGCCTTTTTCGGAGTATGAGATTGCGCCCATTCAGACTACTGGAACCTTTAGCTTTGCATCATGCGCCGGCTATACCGGGCGGCGCGATACCTGCTCCCACACCTGTACCGTAGATCTTCCAATAGAGACGAAGGGACTGAAGGTTTCTCACTTTTGCTTGGATTGCCGAGTTCTCCTGAAGGACCACGCCGAGAATGGTTTTGTTCTGGCTGACCTTTATGTCGAAGATGCCATTGATATCTATCCTGCTACCGTTGGAGCTGACTACACTATCCGAGATTACCGGATTACAGTGTCTGAGACCAAAGTTCGGTCGGAGATGGAGCTTATCGTGCTAGGAATTGCAGAAGGATTGACCTTTGTAGATTAAGTGGGATGTGGGGCTTCCGCATGGCGGTCTCACATCTTTTGTTGTTTTTGGCGAACTCTGTCCGTATTTTTGGACAGGGCATCTGCTATGATTCGAATACCACCAAAGGATTCAATTATTGGAAGGGAGATGTGAACCGTGAGCGGTTTGTTTGGTAGCTTATTCGACTTTAATGGTGATGGAGAGCTTAGCACTGGCGAGAAAGCCTTCGGCTTTGCTGCGATAATGAGTGCCCTTTCTGCTCTGGAGGATGCTGAGGTTTCTGTGAGCTGCTCTTTTGACGACGAGGACCTGGATGATATGGATCGCGATGAATTGGAAGCCAAGTTGGAAGAGCTGCGCGATGAGCGCGACGAGCTTGACGATCAGGAGCCGGACGATCCTTGCAGCGATGCCTACGATGAGTGGGATGAGCGATGTGAAGATCTCGATGAAAAGATCGAGGAAATCGAAGAATTGCTGGATGACTGACGGAGGTAACCTATGAGAGCACTGTTGAGAGATGCCGAGGATCAGACTCTGATCGCGCTGGAAGCGGAAGAGGCCGTTTATGATCCGGAGGATCAGTTGTTGCTGCTGTACGCTGCAAGTGGAACCAATTATGAGGTGTCAAGAATCGTGCGGGCCAATGCCGATTCCATGATCAAGGAGTTGGCCGAGAAAGGGTTCTGTGACATGACGCAGTTCACCGCAACCGAGGTGGAAGACTGAAGGAAGGGATTTCGCTATGATCGTGATTGCCTGCTTAGATGATAATGGAGGCATGATGTTCAACCATCGACGTCAGAGCCAAGACAGAGTGCTGCGGGCGCATATTGCCGCGCTGGTCGGTGATGCTAGGCTCTGGATGAACCACTACTCAGCCCAACAATTTGATGCGGAATCCATTCAGCACCTGAATGTGGATGACGCTTTCCTGCAGGAAGCTGTTCAGGGCGATTACTGCTTCGTCGAAGATACCGCCCTGAAATCCTATGAGCGTTGGATTGAAAAGATCATTGTCTTCAGGTGGAACAGAGCTTACCCTGCTGATCAGTCCTTTGACCTTGATCTCTGTGGGGGAAACTGGAAACTAAGTGAGTCGGATGAGTTTGCCGGGTACTCTCACGAGCGTATTACGATGGAGGTCTATCTAAGATGAAATCGCGCATCCTTTCCTGTTTTATAATCTTTACACTTTGCTTTTCCATACTTACTGCCTGCGGCAGTGATACAGCACCGTCCGATAACACTCCAAGCGAGTCCTTGCAGGTCGAGATCTCTGACTCGCAGGATAGCACACCTGGGGAGACCGAAGAGGGGGATGGATTCGAATCCTTGGACAGTGCTTCATGCAAGGGGGATACAGTCCCAAGTCAGTCGGATGCACCGTCTGCATCTCAAGGGCAGCAAACCGAATCTTCCGCCCCGACAGAGATCACGACAGCCTCCTCGTTCTCCCTGAGCGATGTGCCTGCGTATAGCGGTAAGGCATATACCTCAGTCAATGGGAATGTACCTTACTTCACCGCTGCAGAACTGACGACAACATCCTTTGAGACCTACAGTGATCTGGATACTCTCGGTCGCTGCGGAGTGACTTACGCATGCATTGGGCAGGATTTGATGCCTACCGAGGAGCGAGGCTCCATCGGCATGGTGAAGCCGACCGGCTGGCACACCGTCCGCTATGACGGCTTGGTTGATGGCAACTACCTCTATAACCGCTGCCATCTTATTGGATATCAGCTGACCGGAGAAAATGCGAACACGAAGAACCTCATTACAGGTACACGGTACCTGAATATTGAAGGAATGCTGCCCTTTGAGAATATGGTCGCCGACTACATCCAGGAGACCAGCAACCATGTGCTCTATCGAGTGACCCCAATCTTTGAAGGAAATAGCCTGGTGGCCAATGGCGTTTTGATGGAAGGATATTCTGTGGAAGACAAGGGTGCCGGGGTTTCCTACTGCGTCTTTGCCTACAATGTCCAGCCGGGCATTGAGATTGACTATGCCACAGGCGAGAGCAAGCTGGCAGATGGTGCTCAGCAGGAGGAGCAGAAGACGGCTACGGTAACTCCCACACCTTCCCCAGAGCCTGAAAAGCAGGAGCCAGTGACCGGAAGTGAGGCGTCGCAGGCAGATTATATCCTTAATACCAACACGAAGAAGTTCCACTATCCCACCTGTTCCAGCGTGAACGATATGAAGGAAAAGAACAAGCAGGAGTTCTTCGGCACCCGCGATGAGACCATTGCACTGGGGTATTCTCCCTGTGGCCGTTGCAAGCCTTGACTGGTCGGCCAAGTAGGAAATCTTATTTCTTGTTAAGTGTGGTGAAACGATTGTGGATCACTTGAGGGACTATTCGATTGATTACATCAGAACACGCTGTTTGGATGTAATCAACAATCAATACAAAACCGTAAGTCAGCAAGCCAGAGAGAATGGCCTGTCAGTGTCCTTGTTCTGAGCAGAAACACTGCTTCGTTTTCTCCGATACTGCGATAATGATTGCTCAAGAAACTGGTTGTGAGGATGATTGGCAGGAATAATTCAACGAGTTCTCGGAATGTGACAGAATCGGCAGACTGTGATATGATGAGGTTGCTGCTTCAAGCAGCCAGACCAATTTGATAAGCGAGGTAACCTAAATTGAATTTGAAAGAAGTAAGCGAACTGCGCCGCCGTTTTCGTATGGATCGGAATGCTATCAGCCGTATCTATGGCTGTTTTGTCAATAGCGGCCGTGAAATCGTTTCATACATTGATGAATCTATGGGGATTCTCCCGCAGGACGAAGCAGAGAAGTACCTGAATCTGCTGAAGAAGGCTCTTTCCGGCAAACTTGGGAAGAACCTGATCGATATTATCTTCTCCACGGAGCAGGTAGCTGACAGTGATGAGCATCGCCTTCTCATGGCGCTGCGCGACTCGGAACTGAAAGATGGTGAGATCCGTGAGGAGTTCTATCAGAAAATCATCAACTCTCTTGACCTTGGGGACAGCAACTACCTGATCCTCCTGGCATATGACACATACGATGTCCCCCGGAAGAACAAAAACGATGAGATGGATGCAGATGCATCCGATGCCGTATTCTCCTATGTCGTTTGCTGTGTCTGTCCTGTGAAGGAGCGCAAAGTGGAGTTGGGATTCTTCCCTGGAGATAATGAGTTCCACAGTTGTGCTGGCCAGATCGTTGCCGCACCGGAACTGGGATTCTTGTTCCCAGCCTTTGACGATCGTGCGGCCAATATCTACAATGCTTTGTTCTATTCCAGAAAGACAGATGAGATCCACCAGGAAGTTATCGACAGCGTATTTCATACCACAGCCCCCATGTCTGCCGCTGAGCAAAAAGAAGCATTCCAGAATGCACTCAGCGAAGCTTTGGGTGATGCCTGCAATATGGAACTGGTCCAGTCTATCCATGACAGACTCCGCGACCAGATTGAACAGCATAAGGAGAGCCATGACCCCGAACCGCTGGAACTCTCCGTCAGTGATGCGGCAGCAATCCTGCGCGATAACGGTGTGGAAGAGGAAAAGATCCTTGCGTTCCGTGATAATTGCTTTGCCCAGTTTGGTGATGGAGCAACGCTGAACCCAGCCAATCTGATTGATAGCAGCCGCTTTGAAGTTAAGACCGCCGATGCGACAATTTCGCTCGATCCGGAGCACAGCTACTTGGTTGAGACAAGGATCATTGATGGCCGGAAGTACTTGCTCATTCCCGCAGACGAGGATATTGAAGTCAATGGGTTTGGGGTTCGTGTCAAAGGCGAGTAAACGAAGACCGACTACGGAGGAATAATGATGGAATATAACAAATTGATCGCAGAGATGTCCCTTTCGGATGAGGTGGAGGGCTTCTATGTTTTGAAAGCTGCATATCCCAAGACAACCGCAACCGGCAAGCCGTTTTTGAGCGCCTCTCTGTCGGATCGATCCGGCTCCATCGAAATAAAAGTATGGGACTATTCTGGCCCCATCTCCTCTGCAGATGAAGGCAATGTTGTGAAGATCCGTGGCACTGTCTCCGAGTTCAGAGGCATCCCGCAGATTACTGTCGATCGGATCCGTTTGGCTGACGACAATGATACTTACGACCTGTCCGCCTTGGTCCCGGTGGCTCCCATTGATGTGGACACTACGATGGCAGAAGTGGAGAGACTGATCAGTTCGATTACGGATGCTGACTACAGGAAGATTTGCAGCACGATGATGGCCCGCCATAAGGAGTCCCTAAAGACGATCCCAGCCGCTAAAAGCGTCCACCACGGCTTTATCTCCGGACTTCTGATGCACACTGCGACCATGATGAAAACGGCTGATTTCCTGACCGGCCTTTACGGGGATATCATCGATCGCAGCCTGCTACTTGCCGGCACGTTCTTGCATGACTTCGCCAAAGAGAGCGAGTTTACCTTCTCTCAGCTCGGTCTGGTCACGGAATACTCGGTGAAGGGACAACTCCTTGGGCACCTTGTGATGGGCGCACAGGAAGTTTCCAACGTAGCTGCAGAACTTGGTATCCCTGAGGACAAGTCCGTTTTGCTGCAGCACATGATTCTTTCCCATCACGGAGAGCCAGAATTCGGCGCTGCAGTGAAGCCCATCTGTGCGGAGAGCGAGCTGCTCTCCCAGATCGATATGCTTGACAGCCGGATGGAAATCTACCGCGAGACCTTGGCCGGTCTCCAGGTGGGAGAGGTGAGCAGTCGCATCTTCGCGCTGGACAAAAGAGTGTTCAAGCCTCATGAACTGAATGGGTGACGGATATGGCTATTGGAGAGAAATATGCTCCACTTGGAAATTGGCTGAAGGAACACGGAGGAGACTCTGTTAAGCTTACTTTCGATGAGTTGAACCAGATCATCCCAATCCCTAACCACGCATATAAGAACAGACCATCCTGGGCAAATCTCTCAAGCCCTGCATCCTTTTGCTCCAGCTGGATCAGTGCGGGATATGTCGTGGATTCCATTAGTTTAGAGGAACAATGGGTCGTATTCAGGAAAGGCGAAGTACAGGGCCACACGCACCATAGTAAGCCGCCCTATCGTGTTGTGGATCAGAAAAAACTTGCTGAAGCCATTCAAGCCGGATACGAGTGCTATGACAGTATGAAGGATGATCCACATCACCGGTATCTCTCTTGGGAGTACTGCCATGAAGCGTTTCGGCTGAATAGGCGCCCGCAGATTGACGCCACGATCGACTATCTCTGCCTGCACTTGGCTTGGTATTTGGCCAGTTGGGGTATGCTTCGGAACTCTTTCCTCATGCAGAAGGATTACAAGATCCATGCGGATGTTGTCCGTTTGATTTATCGGCCGGAGTGGGATGATCTCTGGGACCTTTCTCCCGAGAAACTCTCGCAGGAGTATTATGCTGACCGCATCATGAAACTTAGCGAGAGCATTACAGAAGCTTATGTGGCGTCCGGTGCCGGTGTCCCAACAGATACCTTACTTACTAAGATCCTGCTGGGTACTGTGGGCTGCGTTCCTGCCTATGATCGGTATTTCAAAAAGGCACTTGCTGACACTGGTGCAGCATCCCAAGTATTCAGTGCGAAATCCATCCGAACCCTCGGAAACCTGTATCTTGCCCATAAGGATGAGTTTGAAAAACTCCGGAAGCATTGCGGCAGCCGAATTGAGTATCCGGCAGCCAAGATTCTGGATATGTGCTTTTTTGAGTATGGTTTCCAGAGAGATACGGACAGCCAAGAAGACAGCGATTAGATCATTCTGTGAGGAGGGATCACCTTGGAATTTGCATTGACATCGGATCATCACCGCATTCACGCACTCGATGCGGAGAAAGGGCAAGAGTATTACTGCCCTGTATGTGGCAACCAGGTAATTCCTCGCCAGGGCGAAGTCAATTCGTGGCACTTCGCTCATGTGACTTCGTGTGTAGATGACTGGAAATATGATATGTCCGAATGGCACCGAGGATGGCAATCGCGTTTTCCCGAAAATGTTCGTGAGATTGTCGTGGAACACAGGGGCGAATGCCATCGTGCAGACATCTTGATGGGCGGCTATGTCATTGAGTTTCAGCATAGTCCGATTTCTGCCGGTGAATTTGAACGGCGCAATAAGTTCTACACGAGGGCCGGCTATAAGGTGATTTGGGTGTTCGATGAGACCTACGCCTTTGGGAATGAGTATATCTCCAGCAGCCTGGATGATGAGAACAAGTTTGTGTGGAAGTGGCCGAATCGCGTGCTCGCTTCAGTTGTTCCTCAGCGATCCACAGATATAGCAGTCGTTCTGCAGCTCACCGAAGACCATGATGACGACGGTTGCGAATGGCTCGTGAAGGTGGAGTGGGCGATCGTAGACGATGACGGGTATGCTGACTATCGCCGATTCTTCATTGATGATGGTTTTGCGCCAGATCTTTTTACTGAAGACGGCCTACAAAACATTCTGTTGAGCAAGCGGAAGCGGTTTGATGCCTTCCTCCGTGATAACCAACCCTATGCGCCGAAGTGCAGCCGAATCAAGGGTAATCCACGGGACTGGTACATATGCCCGAAAACGCACGATTGGCATAACAACCAATGCCGGGAATGTCAGAACAATTTAATCAACGAGTTCCGGACAGGAACGGATTATAGGCAAGGAGGTTTGTTCTTCTACTGTGCTTATCCTCGCATTATCCATGAAGCGGATAAGTATGGAGAGGTGCATCTCCCATCCATTCGATTTTAAGGAGGACTCCGACATGAAAAAGGAATATGACACCAGCGTGAAAGAGGCCATTGAACGAGTCATGAGCGTATTCTCCGAGTACATCAAAACAACTCCATACTTCGATATTGTATGGTCTGGTAAGGTCGGGTATATCTACATCAGCATCGATAGTTGCCGTGGTACTGTCGGCGACATGGACTGCCTTGTAATTGATAGCCCCGAAGAGCTTCTGGATAAGCTGCTGTATGAAATGGCAGTGGATATCATGGAGGAAGGTGGGCACGACCTAAGCCCGGTAGAAGCGTCAGCATTGGAGCGTGCTGAGGTAGCACGGCGCCTTAATGTCTATCTGGAGCAGTTGCCTGAATACCAAGACCGTATCAGTTTTGTATTCGAACGCAAGTGATCCTCAAAGATAATCTCGGTAGAATATAGCGAGGTGCATATGGCAAAGAACATCAGCGCTTTCCATATTCAACGAGCAAAGGCCTTGTTTGCTGCGACAAAGCAGTTTCTGGGATAATTCTTATAAGAAAGCTGCGGGAAGTGCACTAAAGAAGGTAATACGATATGTCACAAAAATAGGTTATCCATTTGTCTGCAGTTTTGCTGGTGATGACATTATTGAGCTGGATTCTACAACAGACGAAATCAAGATGCCACCCTTTCGGATGGCATCTTTTTTATCACCTTTAATCAGCGCAAGCCGGTTTAATCTTTTAGCTCAAACTCGAAAGAGAGCGCATCACCAAGTCGATGTCTTTGTTTTCAAGTTCCTGAATGATGTGCAGATAGGTTTTTTGCGTAGTGGTCATACTCGAATGTCCAAGACGGCGGGCAACGCTCGCAATGGAAACGCCCGTAAATAACAGCAAAGAGGCGTGTGTATGTCGTAATCCGTGGACAGAGATGATAGGGATGTTACAGGCTTTGCAATGCCTGCCGAGAATGTCGTTCACCGTCGAATTGTAGACAGTGGAGTTGACAAAGATGGGCTTATCTTCGGGAAGGTGCTTCACCAATTCAGAAAATTGAATGACAGTTTGCCAGTCAATTTGAATTTTCCGCACAGACGACTTGTTCTTCGTAGGCTGGAAGCCGCCCTTTCCCTTGTAGTCCCAAGTCTTGCTTATGGACAGTGTTTGATGGGCAAAGTCGAAGTCTTTGGGGGTAAGAGCCAGTGCTTCAGAAAAGCGCATCCCCGTCTTTGCCACCAACAGGATAAAATAGTCCCAATTCACCTTATCCTTCAGGTCAAGCGAGATCAGCAGCGTGTGTAGCTCAAATTGATTGAGATACTTGATTTTCTTAGCAACCGGTGGCTTCCCCTTGATGATTGCCTTGCGAGTAGGATCTCTTTCAATCAAGCCCTCATCAACAGCATCAAGAATTGCTCCCTTGAGCTGGTGGTGAAAATCCATCGTGGTTTGGCGCTCGTGGAACTCAGCATAATCGTTCAACAGCTGCTGATAAGCTATCCGGTTCATATCACATACTCTCAGGTTCGGGACGAGCTTAACGAGCCATTTCTGCGTCATTAGGTACTTATCCATCGTCACCTTTCTGATTGCGCCCTTCTTATACACCGTAATCCATTTTGCATAATATTCACAGAACAAGTCTGTTCGTTTGGTTTCTGTTAGCATCAGAAGTCCTCCATTTCATTAAAAATGGCTTACGCTGATGAAGGGTGATAAGGTTGTCAAGGCAAGTTAGTAGCTCGCCAATTTTTCTCTGCTCATCTATATCTGGTATAGGTATAGGCATTTGAAAAAACACATTGTCTCTAATCGAGAACCTGTCAGACCTTGCGCCGGAATCACCATTGAAATTCATAAAAGAATGCCAATAGCCGCACTTGAAAAAGTACTCCAAATAAGTCGTGTCAATATCGTGCGGGCGAAAGACGGTATATAACGGTGACATTACGCCCGTTCTTCCAAGTTTATTGCGGTTTATCGGTCCAACTGGTGCGGAAGTAGAGATACGAGGGTTATAAACAAAGTCCTCGTTTTTTACAATGTAGTACCCATCCAAGCTGCCCAGCTTTGCTATATCGTGATCAAAGAAATCTCTTTGACTTATAATTCCGAACTCAGCAGAGTTTGTAAATGTTTCTACATATTGTAGTCCAGCATTTTTCTCCGTGACTTTATCTGTAATTTCGGATAGCTTACGCTGTTCCCAAGAAAAAGCAAGAGAGCCAAGGAAACACCTTGGCTCTCTTGTTAAGACCGCATATTTTTTCATTTTTCGGCTTGCTTTAGCGTTGATGGCACTCATTACGGCATATCAACCTCAAATCCACCGGTAAGAATGAACTGCCGCAAAAGCTGATCCGTTTTCATATTGACCTTGGGTGGAATCAACTTGGTTTGTTCATATGCTTCAAAGAACGCTTTTGCTTTGGACTTATCGACGCCCTTTTTCAGCTCGTCAAACCTGCCAAACTCATTGATAGTCGCTTCATTCAGGTTAAGCCCCATCATATTCCTGAGTTTATCCTCATCAAGACCGAAGATAGTTGCAAAACGGTGAATTTGGTCATCTTTTGCTCTAAACTGATACTCCGTGATGTAGTCACGAAGCGTTTTTCCGTCCTCGGCAATGACATCGCCTCGCTCAATGTCGTGCAGAAAGATATTTGCGTATTTCTGCTCCTCTTGCGTTAGGGCAGCAAAAGTCTTGTGAAGTTCTGCCTTTGCTTGCTCAATAGATTCCTCGGAAGAACCTTCCTGTCGAATCAATTTGAGGTACTTATCGAAACGACTGTTCATATAATCGGCATCAATAACCCCTGTGTCAATTTCAGTCAGGTATCCAACAAGATCGTATGGTATATCTATGTCTTGTGATCCGGGATCATCGGGAGAAGCAGCGGAAAGTTCTTTATAACGCTGTGCCAAAATCAAAAATGCGTTCTCATCGAACTCCACTGTAATTTCAATCGAATTACCGCTTTCCTCGTCCTTGAATGAGTAGGTGTGTTTGTCCCACCCAAATCCTTGGATTTTAGCAGCTTCAAGGTATCCGTTGAAATCTCTAAACAGCGAGGCGAACTTAGCTCTTACGGTTCCGTCCGCAGGCAGCTTTTCAAAGTCAGGGATACCAGCATTCTTGAACAAATAGGCAATATCATCAAACACAGCGTTGAGCTTTCCGAGGTTGTAAGACAGTTTTTCAACGAACAGACCTATCGGTCTATCGCCGGAATAGAGCTTAACAGCTTTGCTCACATTCTGCTCCATCGTATGCGGCTTGCGATAATATCTGATGATGCCAAAAGGCTTATCGGGTCCGAAAAGTCTGTTGGTTCTGGAAAATGCCTGAATGATGTTCTCATACTCCAGTATTTTGTCCATATACAGCGTGTTGACCCACTTAGAGTCAAAGCCGGTAAGCATCTGATCCACTACAATCAGGAGGTCGAGCTGCTTCTCAGGCTCTCTTTCGACCCGCTTATATTGCTCTTTGTGGGCAAGGCGTAGAGAAAGGTCTTTTTTGAAGCGAGCGTGTGTAGCAATCGAAAAATCCTGACCAAACATCATATTATAGTCAGTAAGGATTTCGATTAAGCCTTGCTCTTTATAGAAGGCAATCGGCTGCCCCCTGTATTCTTTGTAATCCCCATCTTCATTGCTGATATTGGGGTCAAAAAGGCAACTGATCCTTAGCTCCGGCATTGCAGCCTTCAACAGTCGATAGTAGTCTATTGCTTCGGGGATGCTGCTCGTTGCAAAGATTGCGTGGAATTTCCCGTTATGGCTCAAAGTAAGCCAGTTTTCTTGAATATCCTCAACAACCTTGCTTTGATGCTCCGAGGAAAGGTACTGAGTCTTTGGAAGATAATCTTCAATGCCCTTGACCCATTTACCGTCATCGCCTAAGAAACCAGCCATCTTGACGGTGGAGGAGTCCATATACTCATAGAATATTTTTGCCTTTTTCGGATCGCTGATTGCTTCTTCTTCGGTTGCCGCTTTTGCTTTTTCCAAAGCAACCACCTTGCGGACATCCTTGTCACGGAATGTCAGGACTTTATAAGGATCAAATCCAAGCACATTCTTATCCCTGATACCATCAGCAATGCTATATCTGTGGAGTTCATTGCCAAAAACATCTGTTTGGGCATTGTTTTTCTTTGCATTCTCCTCAAACACCGGTGTGCCGGTAAAGCCAAAGAAGATGGCATTGGGGAATGTTTCCTTGATGATGGATAGCATATCTCCAAAAGTTGAACGATGAGCTTCGTCAACAATAAAAACAAGCCGTTTACCGTTGATTATTTCAATGTCGCTTGCATTAAGTCCTCCGTCCTCATCTCGGATATTGCTCATCTTCTGAATAGAGGTAACAATTAGGGTATCTGCCGTTGCGTTGCTTTTCAGCTTAGTCAAAAGGACATATGTGTTCTCTGTTGCCTGCACGGTTTCATTCTCGTCCGCAAATGCCCGATATTCCTTGAGCGACTGCGTTCCTAACTCAATACGGTCGGTAAGGAAAATAACCTTATCAGCATCATTGGAGTTTGCAATCAACTGAGCCGACTTAAAGCTCGTCATCGTCTTGCCTGAGCCGGTGGTATGCCAAATGTAGCCACCACGCTGCTTACCGCTGTCCCACTTCGTTTTAGACACAACATCGGAAATTGCGCTGGCTGCGTAATACTGGTAGCTTCGCATTACCTTCAGAACACCGTCAGCATTGTCGGCAACAGTATAAAACCCAATGAGCTGGTGCGCCATAGGAATGGACAGCAGCGAGGAGGCGATAGCTTTCCAATCGTTGATAGGCTCATTATTGAAGTCAGCCCAATGGAAATAGTAATCAGTATTGAACTTTCCGTCAGGTCCGGGATTCGCAAAATAACGAGTTTCTTCAGGGTTCATTGCTACAAACACCTGAACGAGCGAGAACAATCCGGTAAAAACGCCCTCATATGAGTATTTCTCAATCTGATTATATGCTTGACTGACGGGGACACCGCTGCGCTTCAGTTCGATATGTATGACAGGCATACCGTTGATAAGCAGCATCAAATCACCACGACGGTCATTCAGCATTTTTGACTTGCTCGGAAAAACTGGTTGTTGTACGATCTGATACCGGCTCTGTCCAGCGGCGATTTCCCTGCGATCATATATTTTCAAGCTGATTTCAGTGCCGAAATGGAGCTTATCATCAGGGTTATCACGCTTGATGGACACAGTTTTTCCGTTGATAAAGCCATTGAGTTTTAACGGTGTTCTAAGTTCCGTGATCTGTTCGATGATCTGCTGCATTTCGCCATCCGTAAGAGGATAGTTATTCAAGCGGTCAATTCCACGGTTGTTATCAAACAGGATCTTTGCCCAATTTCGGATGAGGTCTTGCTCGGTCGGGTTCTTGATGACTTCTTTTTCCCATCCTTTATCCGCCAAGACTTTAATCAGGGCTTCCTCAAAGTCCGCTTCTTTTTGGAATGTCATTCGATTTCCTCCTTCCTGCGAAATTGATGTCACACGAACATCTTTTCAAGCATAGATTTCTTGATATTTTGGAGTTTTTCCAACTCACGCTGATGAAGGGTGATAAGGTTGTCAAGCTGGTCTAAATAAGCACCGATCTTCCGTTGTTCCTCGACTGAAGGTACAGATATTTCAATTTTCAGAAAATCGGACTCGTGTATTCTCCATTGACCATAAATGACACCCTGACGCCATTTGACCATAGCATTTATAAAATCTTTTCTGACTAATCTTCTTCCTAAAAAATCCGAGTCAGCAATGCCAGTGGGTTCAAAAATGCTATATACTGGTGAAATGCAGGCTTTTCCGTACTTATTCAGACCTATTGAGCCGGTTTCAAGATTGTTGGAGCTATATATGAAATCGCCTTTCTCTGTTTTCTTATATAGCTTGTTTACCGTGTCCGTAACTAAGGCGCTTCGGTCATAACGCTCACCTTTAGGGGCAACACCTTCATTTGCTATGAATGCCATAAGGGGATATTCATCGCTCATTGGTGCTTGTTGACTACGCTCTATGAGCAAATCCCCAACCTCACGCTGTTCCCAAGGGTCAGTAAATCCCTTAAAGCGAATTTCGGGGTAACTGCTGCCATTTTGCGGGAACATCTTTTCGAGCATAGACTTTTTCACATTCGTCAACTTTTCAAACTTACGCTGATGAAGGGTGATAAGGTTGTCGAGTTGGCTGAAGTAGTAGGCAATGAGTTGCTGCTCCTTCACTGCTATTGGGTAACTCACGCTTGTTTTTTGAATGTTGCTGCGGCTTAAAGAGAGCACTTTTATGCCCTGCATTAGAGGAAGAAGCTGATGGTGGTAAGCATTGGAATTGAGGTAGTAACCGAGGTACCCCAATGCCATTCTGTTCCGAGGGCGGCACACCATTGTATGTAACCCCGATACTATGGCACTCCCTTGCAAATTACCTATTTCACAGGCTTTTCCGGTCGTTTCATCTTCTGCGGTATCAGCGATAATAACATCACCATCCTGCAATAAAGCCCCATTGAAATCCTCTCGGCATCTATGCGGGATGCGAGGAATATCATCCTTTTGAACATCCAGCACAGAGCCATACTTTATCAGCACATCACCATAATGAACATTCAGGACAGTTCCTTCATCATAACTCAGTTCGGCACGGGAAAGTGTGTTATTCGGGACAGTGCAATCAAACACTTCATCAAACTTACGCTGTTCCCAAGCGTCTGAGAATCCTTTGAAGCGAATTGCGGGAGCATCTGATTTTTTCGTCATTCTGCACTACCTCCCAGCAATTTCTTCAACTCATTAAGTCCCAGCATATCATACTCATTACCCTCAAGGTCATCGATCATTCCCGAAAGCGTTGCTTCGGTTTCGCTGATCTGCTGTTCGACCTCGAAGAAAGTTGTAGCATACTTGTTTTGAAGGGCTTGAATTTTGCTCACCAAGCTGTCGATTACGGTATCAGGCAGTTTGTGAATGCTCTCAATGAGAGGAGCAATCCACTTCTTTTCGAGCAGATCCAAAGCCTGCTCGTCGCTCAGTCTTTCAATCGTATCCTTTGTTTTTGCCTGCAACGCAGCACTCTTTGCCTTGATCTCCGCCTTGATTTCTTTCTCGCTCTTGACCAAAGACTCTACCTTTTCTAAGAGTGTACGAAGCGCAACGCTTTCAGGAGAACGGTCTTTCTTCAGTTCCTTAATCTTTTTGGATACTTCTTTCGGAACGAAAGCATCGCCTTCCTCGGTGAGAACATCGTTGCAGCTCTCTTTATCCTCCTCTGTCATTTCATCAAGGATGGACTCATATTCAGACGGGATTTCCGCCAAACGGCTTTCCAAACCGTGGAGCTCATCCGTTTCTGCGGAGAGCAAAGTCGCCTGTACCAAGTCAAACGGGATAATGTGACCTACCCAGCCTTCTTGCACCTCTTGATCTTTGCCATCCTTTTTCTTGATGACAAGGTTCGGATTGACTTCCTTTGTCGCAGAAAAGCCCTCGGTCTGCAAGACCTCAAGATCAATAGAAATCCCAGTCCAATCGTCGTCAAGGAGTTGGAACGCCGCATATTTGTCGATAAGCGGAATATCCTTCAGACGCTCAAAAATATCAGCGCTCAGAACGGTTTCAGCCTTAGAGATTTCAATGCTTTCCATCCGGTCGATAAGTTCTTCTTTCAGGAACGCCGGGAAAGTAGAAAAGGCGGCATTAAAAGCATCCTCAAATCCGACCACATCGGGGTGGCTCTTGATGGCACTCTTAATGTCATCGACAGACACATTCACATAGGGGATGCCACTCTCTGTAAACAGAGCCTTTTTCAGTGCCGGGAACGCCGTCCAAAATTCGCCCAGCTCTTCAATTTCTGCCGTCGGGATACCGCCAAACATAGACGCATAGACATCCCAATGCTCGGCTGCTTCAGATGAGTCCACATAGCGAGGAATGTTCAGGTTATAATCATTGCTGCGAATTTCTTCACGACTGACAACTCGTGAAAACTTCGGGACGCTTTCACGCTTGATAAAGGTGTCTGCTATGCGTTTAATGTCAGACGCACGGAGCTTGTTATTTTTACCCTCTTTGATAAATCCCTTGGATGCGTCGATGATAAGAACATCGGTGTTCTCACGCTTTTGGCGCAGCACCATAATAATGGTGGGGATCCCTGTCCCGAAGAAGATATTTGCAGGCAGCCCGATAATGGCGTCGATATGGTTATTCTCGATCAGGTTTTTTCTGATTTCACCTTCCTCACCGCCACGGAACAGTACGCCGTGGGGAAGAACAATTGTCATAATGCCGTCCGGTTTGATATGGAACAGGTCGTGAAGTAGGAAAGCATAGTCGGCTTTTCCTTTGGGAGCAAGTCCAAAACGAGCATAACGAGGATCTCCCTCTTTATTAGACGGATCCCAAGCCTGCGAATACGGCGGATTGGACACGACCGCATCCACATAGAGAGGGTTATAGGTATTGACCGGATCATTTTCATCAAAGTACGGCCAATCCTCCTCGAGAGTATCGCCGTTACGAGTGATAATGTTAGCGGGATCAATGCCTCTCATAACCAAATTCATTCGGGTCAGGTTATAAGTATTCTCTTTCAACTCCTGAGCGTAATACTGAATATTGTTGTCGTCGCTCATATACTTCGCAACGCTTTGACCAATATTGATAAGCAGTGAGCCCGAACCGCTTGTCGGGTCGTAGATTTTGATTTCACTTTTACCCTTCAAATGACTCGCAACGATCTCGGACATCAGAAGCGATACCTCGTGCGGGGTGTAGAACTCGCCAGCTTTCTTTCCAGCATTTGCTGCAAAGTTACTGATAAGATATTCGTAGATGAAACCGAGAACATCGTAGTCCTGCTTGCCATCCATAGGAATATCTTTTATCAGCGTCAGCAGCCCACTAATTGCTTTCGTTTGTGAACCGGAGCTATCGCCAAGTTTGGAAAGGCCTGTTTGCAGGGTATCAAATACTTTTTCAAATACCCTTTTATGCGAATTAGAAATTAGTCGGCTAAATGCAGAAAGAGCATCACGGACATTTGACACATCAAAGTCCTTACCCATCGTGAGCCAAGTGGAGAAAAGATCCTTATAGGCAATAAAGTAGCCTATGTTTTTTTGGATCCATTCAACTGTTTCGGCATCTTCCTCCGATACGGTTTTCAGGAGTTCATTATCATAGTCGTTCTCCTTCAAGAACTTAACTTCCTTATCGGAAAGATACTTGTAAAAAATAAAGCCTAGTATGTAATCCTTATATTCATTTGCTTCAATTTTGGAACGCATTTGATTTGCGGAAGCCCATATTTTCTGAGCAAGTTGTTGCTTATTCATTCTGTGACCCCATCCTTTTTCTTTTTCTAAGGGCAAAGTACTACCCCCTATTATGATACACACAACTAGTGTCCCATAAAACGGACTTACTTTTCGTCAGAAACAAACTCCATAATATCGTCAGTTGTACAATTCAAAGCAGAGCAGATTTTTCCCAACACTTCAGTGCTGACATTTTCATCACGACTAAGCTTATTCATTGCGTATTTTGTGAGCCCTGCAGCTTCCTGCAAATCTCTTTTCTTCATATCTCGATCAAGCAGAATGTGCCAGAGTTTTTTATAGCTTACAGCCATCATATCATTCCTTTCTCTCGGTCCGCGAGTAAGTACTTAAATACATTTTATATTATAGCATATAATCCCGAAATAGCAACTATAAATCCCGAAATATCAAACTTAATTCCGATATTTCACACCTGTGTAAGCTCGACAGTAACCGAATAGCTTGGGAACAGCGTAAGTTAGCATCTTTATGTGAGAAGTTCACAGATGGCGACTGGATCGAATCAAAAGATCAGAGCGATTTCGGTGTGCGTTTAGTTCAAACTGGCAATGTTGGTGTAGCAGAATATTTGGACAAGCCTAATAACAAAAAATGGATATCTGAGGACACTTTTGATCGGCTCCACTGCGAAGAAGTGCTACCCGGTGACATCCTTATTTCGAGATTGCCTGAACCAGCCGGCAGAGCTTGTATTGTGCCGCTTTTAGGCACAAAAATGATTACGGCAGTTGACTGTACGATCGTCAGAACTGCACCTGATATGAGCAACAAGTTCTTGGTTCAGTATTTATCGTCACAAGCATATTTTGATGATGTTAATACATGTCTGGCAGGCGGAACAAGACAGCGCATCAGCCGAGGTAATCTTGCAAATTTCAATGTGCCTATCCCTGTAAAAAAGTCTGAGCAGGATGCAATCGGGATGTTCTTTGGCTATCTCGACAACCTTATCACCCTTCATCAGCGACAGACAATTGTATATGCGGTAATTCGCAGTATACGAAAAGTAATTTTAGCCGAAAGACAGTATTTTGCTCCACCGATGGTACGAAAATCCCCCTGATCACTCTCTGCGAATAGTTTGCTATACTGTTCTAAAAGCATTAATGCGATTGTAATGCGAGCATCGGGAAAGGGCGACGTTTTATGGAGAAGAATTGCACCATAATGTCCATTGTTTTTTGAAATATCTCACTAATTTGTTTATGGCATTTTGAAACACATATTTGATTTCGATCGACCAAAAATGCCATCAGCCAAAAAGTATGCCTTTTGGTGCATAGAGGGCCAGCTCTAATGGGGCTGGCCCTCTGTTGACTTACTGGAGTTACATCCAAATAAGGAAGAAGTAGAAATTGGCAGTAAAAAAGTTGGGATTGTCATTTCATCCTGCGCTCGGTATAATAGTAATATGTCAGAGATATCCATGCATGAGAAGATGTTCGTTTATGGAGGAACGAGGAAATGGGAATGACTGTTATCTGTTTTCACAACAATAACGAAGAGAATGGATACCTTAGCAACTGGTATCCTTCCACATTTACGCACAATGGTATCACCTTTTCCTCAATGGAGCAGTATATGATGTACCGCAAGGCACTTTCCTTTGGCGATGAAAAGGTTGCCACACAGATTCTTGCTACGGATAATGCTGCCGAGATAAAGGCTCTTGGACGGCTTGTATCCGGCTATGATGAGAGCCTATGGAACGGTATTCGACAAATCGTCGTCTATGAGGGGCTTTTCGCAAAGTTTACGCAGAACCCTGATCTAAGGGAGAGACTGAAAGATACTGGAAATGCATTTCTTGCTGAGTGTGCTGTAAATGATCGGATTTGGGGCATTGGTTTATCCATGCGTGATCCAAGCAGACTTGACCGGGCAAAATGGCAAGGCCAAAATCTACTTGGTTATGCCCTTATGATGGTGCGTGAAAAACTCTAAGAGGGTCTTGTCATTTCATTCCATAGGCACCTAAACAATTATACAGAAAACAAAATAACATCAAGGAGAAAAACTATGAATAAAACCGAACTGATTGCCGCAATGGCTGAAGCGAGTGGCCTTTCCAAGAAGGATTGCGAGGCTGCTCTCGCTGCATTTATCACGACTACTGAGAGCGCTTTGAAGGCTGGCAACAAAGTGCAGCTGGTGGGCTTCGGCTCTTTCGAGGTCAAAGAACGTGCTGCCCGTACTGGCAAGAATCCTGCAACAGGTGAGCAGATTGATATCCCTGCATCTAAGGCACCTGCGTTCAAAGCAGGAAAGGCTTTCAAAGACGCCATCCAGTAATTTGAAACCCCATAGAGAGGCACTTACGGTATTGATCCGTAAGTGCTTCTTTTTTAGCTAATCTCATAACGCCCCAACGCAACTGCCGTTTAATTGCGGCAAATTCGCCACAAATAAAATGCAGTTTCTGCTTTCTATTGCTGATAATTTGTACGAACCTGTTGTTGGTTACCAAACCTCCTCGTAAGTATTGATATAGATTACTTCACAGGAGGAATGCAAAATGAAAAGTTGCCAGTATAAGAGTTCCGATGAGCTACCCCTTATCCTCAATGTTCAAGAGGTGTCCAATTTCCTCGGCCTCGGGCTGTCTCAGGTCTATGAGCTTGTGAAGCGCATCGACTTTCCTGCCTTCAAAGTTGGAAGTCGTATCTTCGTGCCGAAAGATAAATTCCTTACCTGGCTAAATGTGCAAACAGAAGAGAAGGACTCTCTCTTCTATACGGAGTGACAAGGATGGACGATAGTAAGATGCCGCGAATCCGGCGCAAAGAAGATCTTCCGGATGTGATGACGATGCCGCTCGTTGCAAAGACCCTCGGATGCAGTCTTACGGTTGCATATAGACTTCTAAAGAGAGATGACTTTCCCCATACAGTAAGTGGTCAAAGGGTCTATATTGACAAAGGAAAATTTCTCTCGTGGCTTGATGCTCAGACGCAAATGGAAAAGAGAGATCATTATGGCTGGTAGGCAAAGAGCGAATGGCGAAGGCAGCATTCGAGAGAGATACCCCGGCTGTTGGGAAGGTCGATATACTGCCGGCTACGATATTCTAACGGGAAAGCGTATTCAAAAGGGCGTTTTTGCTAAGACACGAAAAGAATGCGCAGCGAAGCTGGCACGAGCCATCCAACAGGATACAGGGCCTTATTATCGCAAGGGCAAAGGATATGATTCACAGCCCCTTTCTACATGGATTCGGCTTTGGTTTGATTCCTACACAAAGCCAAATCTTCGCCCCAGCTCAGCAGATGGTTATAGGAGCATGATCGAGAACCACATCATCCCGGTTTTGGGTCATATCCAGCTTTCAAAGCTCAGCTCGATCCAGATTCAGCGATTCTACAATGAACTCCACACACAGGGCCGCTTGGATAACCATGGAAATCGGAAATATGAGCCATTGTCTGCAAGCACCGTGAAGCACATTCACGCGGTATTGAGTGGCGCTCTAAAACAAGCAGTTAAGGAGCGGATTATTCCCTTCAACCCTTGCGATAACTGCAAAATTCCAAAGCGTGAAAAGAAGGAAATGCATGTCCTGCCGCAGGATAAGATTGGTGCATATCTGGATGAGGCGAAGCGACTTGGGGTCTATGCGCTTTTCTATTTGGAATTGACAAGTGGGCTTCGACGGGGAGAATTGCTTGGCCTGGAGTGGGCTGACTTGAATCCTGAAACACGAATGCTGACGGTTAACAAGCAGCTCACCCGCTCTGGTGGAGAGCTACGCGTTACTGTGCCGAAAACCGAGAATTCGATTCGGACAATAGCCCTTCCGGAGAATACGGTTGCTTTGCTCATAGAAGAGCACAACAAGCATCCGGATAGTCCTCTTATGTTCTGGTGCCCAAGAACCAATGGTTACTGGAGTCCGGATTCCCTTCGCCATCTACACAAACAAATGCTGACTGCTGCCGGAGTGGAGGAAAGCGTTCGCTTTCATGATTTGAGACATACATTTTCGACCTTAGCAATCCAGAGCGGCGTAGACGCAAAGACGGTCGCCGGCATGCTCGGCCACTATAGTGCCGCATTTACGCTGGACACTTACACGCATGTGACAGAACAAATGAAGCGAGGTGCGGCTGAAAAGATCGGCGTTTTTATGAACGCAAGTATCAATGTGCAGGTTAATGTCATTCACTCGCCGAGTGCGGTAGTGCGTGGTGATTATCAATCTGATCTGGCTAACTGCCTAAACCCGTCGAATTCGACGGATTTAGATCCAACCTCGGAGTAGACATAGAACAAGGAAAAGGGACTCTGAAATCAGTGATTTCAGAGTCCCTTTTTTCGTTGGTCCGAGTAGTGCGACTCGAACGCACGGTCTCCTGGTCCCAAACCAGGCGCGATACCAACTTCGCTATACCCGGATACATTGCATTATTATAACAGGTCAAAACGCGCATGTCCAGTCCTCTATATAGCTTTTTGCATTTTTGCATTTTATGGAATCCTGCGCTCTAAACGCCATTGAGTGCGTCTTGCACAGATTAAATCTGCTATGTTAGAGTCAGGGCTGTTTCGACCTTTTGTAATTGCGCTGGAGTGTACTCTGTATAAAGGGATGCCTCTATTGTATTCCCATCTTCATCAAAGAATTCAACGGTAAATGCTTTGCCGTTACCGAGTACATCGACAATGGTTCCTTCAGTCCCTGCTTTGACCCCAGTTTCGGGATCATCATTTTTCAAGGTAACGGTATCGAAAAGCTTCAACATGGTTATTTCCTCACAGTCAAAACGAGTATGCGGGGATCACATATTTGCTCCATGCAGCAGCCTGCTCCATACACTGCTGATAGTCCGTTCGCAGTTCATCCGTCAGAGCATAGACCAGCCGCTTCACAACAACCTTATTCTCTGCAATCGGTCGGAATTTGAGGCTAATAAGGTATTCTTGTCCATCGCTGCACTGTGATAGAGACAGGAGATTTGTACCCGTCTTTCGAATCCAGTTTTCTCCCCAGACGATCTCGCCGCAATGTGGACACTCGAAGGATACAACGTAATCATCGCTCAGAGCATCGCCAATATCGGCATAGGGCTCTTCAAACTCGTAACTCTCAACGATGCCATTTCTATTCTCTACGGTCTCCTTGTACTCGTTCAGCCCCCTTATGAGGTCTAAATGTGTACAGAGAAGCGCTGTGCTCCTTGCGTCATTTAGGGCATCGTGGGAATCAAATGGAACCTCGCCGACGATCGCCAATGCATTGGCCAATGCGTATTGCTTTGTATCGTGTGTAACTTGATCCACAAAGATGTTCTGTAGATTGAAACACGGGGGCATAAAGCTGGTATCAATATTATGGAGCTCCATATTCTTTCGCAAAATACGAAGATCTTCCGTCCCCCAGACCAGGAACACAAAGTCATCGCCACACCAATCGCAGAAAGAATTAAACACCGTATGGAACCCTTTCCCTTTTTGTAAATCCCGATTGGAAAGTTTAGTGATCTCCGCAACCTTGGGGTGAAGCTCTGTATAGTACTGAGGCGCAATCCGTTCATTGAAGGAGTCTACCACTTCAAGAGTCTGATTTAGCTTGATTGCTCCGATCTGAATAATCTCACCTGTCAAGAAAACCGGATCTTTGACCATCTCAGAAAAGGTAAGCGCCTGATTCCACTCCATATCCATGACAATGTACTCCACGGCAATTGCTCCTTCTTTCGTTCGATTGTAATCATCATAGAGCTGTCGGTGTCCAAAAGAACGGACAATGCGAATTATCCCTATTGGCACCTTGAATACAGATGATTATCAAATTACCTGCAAACAAAAAAAGCCCCTTTCGGGACTTGTGATTTACACGAAAAAGATGAGCCTTGACCACCAGCAAAAGCAGTCAAGGCTCATCTTTCGTTCTTAGTATCTAACATCAATTTAACCTCGCTTTCTTGAGTTGAGAGGGAGTTAGCTGTACATTGGACTCACCCTTTCTGTACCTATAAGATAGCATAGGATAGACAAAAAATCAATGCAGGAAAGACACAACTTATCTTTCAAAAAACTAGTCATTACAATGAAATGTGGCGCGAATGTGCAAGACCAGATTGACATCTCTGCGCGATTACTGTATCATTTAATTGTTGAGGGCTTTCACACATGTAGTGAAAGCCCTCATTTTTCTGTTATTGACTGAATCCTCTGGCTGCATACAATGCCTGCTTTTGAATTCGATTTCTCATGAGTTGCCGAAACGTAATGGGTGCCACGACCTCAAGGACTGGCCCGAAGGACAATACGCGGATCAGCAACTCTGTTTCATCATCTTGGTCATATCGGAGTGTGATTCGATATAGCCGCTCGTCCAGCTTCTGCGTCTCCTTTTCAAAATGGGAGAAATGCAATAGGACACGCTCCAAGCCATTGCGCTCATCATGGAGAAGTAGCGTAAGTGCTTTGAGGCGTCCTTTCGGCACGGTCACAGCGCCTGGGTCATATTCTTCCAGCAGCTCGCAGGAACGAATACGGGCCATGTTGATCGTGTTCATCCTCCGCATCCCCGTCACTAAGATCCGGAATTTATCGTCCTTCTCCGAATACTCCAAGCGGTACGGATTGCAGACAAAAGAATGGCGGACTCCAGTATGTCCGTGGAATCGAATTCGCATCTTCCGATTCTCATGGATCGCTCGCAATACCATGCGAAAGCAATGAACATAATTGGGATCGGAATAGGGATCTCCGTCTGCGTACTGGTCAAACCGGACAAAGGTATCCTGAGTATATAACGGTTCCACGTCTTCGAGGCCTCTCATGTCTGGATCGAATAAAGCGATCCTCGGATCTGAGAGAAGGGCCTTCAGCCATCGCTTTTGCAAAGTGGTTAAAGGCATTGTCGGCTTTCCTCGCAGCACCGTATGGTAGCCGCTGTCCAGCAACGGCCATGCTCCGGACTGCAAGGCGGCAGGAATGGACAGTACGCTTTCTGCAAACGCTTTTTCCTGCACGATAGCAGTCAGTTTGCCAGTTGTCAGTGTATTTTCCGCAGCCTCGGACAATACAGCGGCAACGACATTGAAATAGCTGCCGTAGATCTCACTAAACAGCATCTGTCTCACCCCCATAAATGGCTTCCATGTGCCTGAGATCATCATTGAAGGTTTTAACAACAAATTTGTTGCTGCATTGAAGGTCTACTATGCGACCGATGAAGGTTCGAATCCACGGCAGCATCTCCGAAGCGTCATAAACATCGGCGATAAAACGGCAGGTCTGATTGTCCAAGAGCTCTATGCGGCCGTGGCGCTTTTCGCGATCCAGTCGATGAAGAATGAATTCCTCACCGGGACCGAAGTGGATCGTCATCTCAATATGATCCAGGTTATAGTCCGGGCCAGTCGAAACGCCCCAGAGATGCTCATTGAATTTCTGCTGGAAACCTAAGTACTTTTCATACTGCTTTTCAACGCTTCCGGCTGTGACTTTCTTGATCGCGTCCAAGCGGAAGAATATCAGGTGCCTGCCACGGTAGTGGTAGCCGAGGAGATATTGCCTGCCGGATTGCGTGCTGCTGTAGATCTTTAGCGGGCAGACAGTTCGTTGGTAGTCGCGCCCATTGCGCAAGCTGCAGATAGAGAGCTCCACTGCTCGGCGCTCGTTGATCGCCAGCAGCAGATCACACAGAATATCGCTATCAAGCGCGTGCAGAATGTAATGGTGCTTGAAGCGAAAGATGTCCTTTGTGTGTTTCAGCTTATCCAAAAGGAAGGAACCTACGACACCAAGAGGATCTGCTTCTGAATAATAGGCAAGCGCATCCGCCCAGGAATCCAAGTCGATTTCAGCATTGTCAGTCCTCCGGTAGATGACTTCACGCCCGATTTTCTCCGACTGCAATAAACCGATATCTTCATATTCCTTGAGTTTCTTCCGCACGGTGGACTCATCCAGGGAGAAGTCTCCGTTGAAATGTGAGAGGTAGTCATCGTTGATCCGGTCAACAATCTCCTTGGAAGATAGCGCACTGCCATCCGCAAGAAGATCCATAATATAGAAGTGGAGGGTAATGTCCTTATCCGTGAAGCTCTTCGCTTTGAATGCCTTATAAAGCGGATTGCAGGGAACTCTCCGGCTATCCATAGAGAGAAATACTTTCTTTCCGGATGACTCTTGATGAAAAGACATGTAGTCGCCCAGCCAGCTTTCAATTCTGCGCCGTTCGTTGTCATAGCTCCTGGCGCTCTTCATTCCATACTCATCACGGCTCTTAAATCCATAGACATAGAACTCGCGCATATAGTTCCGGATCCGTTCAAAGCTTTTGACCAACTCGCTGTATGCCATGCACTCCACCTCCTCTTCGCCAGATAGTATCACTTTAGATTGTTAGATGTCCAAAAGAACGGACAGCATCAAAGCAATCCTATCAATACCGAATACTCGACACAAAGTGTCTTACTATGATTATGTTCAGACTGCGAAAAAAATCAACACTTTTCGGAAGAGCATCAGACTACATTGATATTCTTCCAAAATGGAGAATCCCTTCTATGCCCACCTGATGAGTTCGCAACTTTTTTTCCGTGATTTTTCCTGATCCAGAGGGTATCCTTAGGTCAAGAAAAGCGCAGACAGCAACACTACGAAGCATATGACTTTTAATCATAGAGGCTACTTCCGATGAGCTTTCCGGCGAAGTTGGAACATGAATGCGCTTTGTGAAAGACGCCAACAGCAATCCACACTATCAACATTAGCTCACTTATGGAGCATGCGGCTTCAGGCCGGACGATAAAGGGTGAAAGTCCCTTTGTGATGATAACCAGCGGCGTCTTGTAAGATGTAGCGGCTGGCAGTACTGTAAGACTTCTGACGCCAGGCCTCGTAGCCAAAAACGTTTGAGTTTTACAATGCCAGACCGCTGCATTTCCAAGGAAAGGCACCAACAGCAAACAATCAGAATAGCTAAGATGGTGAAAGCAGGCGGTTCATACCCGTCGTTCGTGGGTTCGATTCCCACTTCATATGGTGCCTTGTTTTACAGAGAAAGATGCCAACAGCAACACAACATGCATCCGACAGTAATCGTAACTATCTTGTGACCATGATGGCATCTTGTGAAAGGCCCGTACAGCAAAAAGCCTCTTGTCAGGGAAGTTTTGACCACGGCGTTACTACGCTGAAATTTACAGTTCCTTTTGGAACCGGGCCTTGTCTTATTATACTGTGATTGCGTTAGGAGGGATCATCATGCTGCAGTATCTAAAGAACGAAGCGAATCTGACCCATACGGAAAACGGAGCGGTTACATATCAATCCACCCAATCTGAGTGTTTGGATCTGTTTGCGACCATCGGCGCACTCCGACGGGAGAGTGACGAGGAGATCACAAATCGATTCCTCCGCGCATACGCAGAGAATGCTGATCTCGCCATGAAAACGCTGTTTTTCGCAAGAGATATCCGTGGCGGTATCGGGGAGCGCCGCGTCTTCCGCACCATCCTCAAGTGGCTTGCGCACAATGAGCCTCAGTCTGTGGAAAAGAACATCCCCTACATTACAGAGTATGGACGCTATGACGATCTCCTTGCCCTGATGGGTACCAAATGTGAGAGGGAGGCTCTTGCGTATATCAAAAAGCAACTCGAAGCCGATTGCAAAGCGCTGGAGGCGGGCGAATCGGCATCCCTTTTGGCCAAGTGGCTCCCATCTGCCAATGCCTCCAACGATGACGTGATTCGGCAGGCAAAGCATATCGCCCGTTCGCTGGGTATGAACGATGCACAGTACCGCAAAACCCTTAGCGCACTGCGGGCGAAGATCAGCATCATTGAAAATAACCTCCGCGAGAAGGACTATGCCTTCGACTATGCCAAACAGCCTTCCAAAGCAATGCTCAAGTACCGGAAGGCATTCCTGCGTAATGACGGCGAACGCTACACAGCTTTTATGAACCGAGTGACAGAAGGAGTCGAGCAGATCCATACGGGCACTCTAACCCCTTATGAGATAATCGCTCCGTTCTTCAAAAGGGACATTAGAACAGAAGAGCGGAAAGCGATTGATGTCACCTGGAACGCTCAGGAAGATTTCACAGGCGGAGAGAATGCGTTGGTTGTCATTGACGGCTCTGGCTCCATGTATGGCGGCTCAGATCCCATCCCTGCCACGGTCGCGCTCTCCCTGGGCATTTATTATGCCGAGCGAAATACGGGAGCGTTTCATAACCACTTCATCACTTTCTCAGAGAATCCCCGCTTGGTGGAGATCGAGGGAAAGGATATCCTTGAAAAGGTGCGGTACTGCCATCAGTTCAATGAAGTGGCCAACACGAATATCCAGCGCGTGTTCGAGCTTGTTTTGAAAGCTGCGGTGAAAAACCATATCCCGCAGGAAGAGATGCCCTCAAAGATCTTCATCATTTCGGACATGGAGTTTGATTACTGCACCGAAGATTGCTCTCTGACGAACTTTGAGTATGCGCAGAAGCTCTTCTCGGAGCATGGATATCGGTTGCCCGATCTGGTGTTCTGGAATGTGAATAGCCGTAATCGGCAGCAGCCTGTCAGTGTCAACGATCAAGGTGTCGCGTTGGTATCCGGCTGCAATGCCCGTATCTTTTACATGTTGAAGTCAGGCATCCTGTCTCCCTTCGCTTTGATGATGGATGTCCTAGGCTCGGAGCGGTATGCGGCAATTGTGGCATAAGTGTGTACTGCAGGAGGTGATAGCAGATCGGCTATTGCCTCCTCTTTTTGCAACCAAGAGAGCTGTTGCAATTAACGGAGCCTATCCGTAAAATAGGAAGTAAGAAGAAAGGAAATCGCTATGGTAAAGATAGAAGGATTATATAATACCGCTTTCTGCTATACCCCTGTACTGGAAGATGCAGCCCGCGCCCAGATCCAGTCGGTCTGTGATCAAAAGGAATTCGCGGGCTGCAAGATCCGCGTTATGCCTGATGTCCACGCTGGCAAGGGCTGTACGATTGGTACCACCATGACCATTCGGGACAAAATCGTTCCAGGCATGGTCGGCGTTGATATCGGCTGCGGCATGGAAACGGTGGAATTGTCCGAGCGTGAGATTGATTTCGAGCGTATGGACGCGCTGATTCGGAAGGAGATTCCCTACGGTCGAGAGGTGAGAGACGAGATCCATGCGTTGAATGCGGAACTCGATCTGTCTCAGCTGTGTTGCGCAGATCAAGTCAACCTCAATCGCGCGATGAGAAGCATCGGCTCCCTTGGCGGCGGAAACCACTTCATCGAGGTGGATCGTGCGGAAGATGGGCGGCTGTTTCTGGTAGTCCACTCCGGCAGCCGGCATCTTGGGACTGAGGTTGCAAACTTCTATCAGGACGAGGGCCGCCGTGCTCTTTGGGGTGGCGCACACTATCAGATCAAGGCTACGATCGATCAGATGAAGGCGGAGGGCCGGTTCAAGGAGATTCAAAAGACGATCACGGCTCTCAAGCGTGAGCACGATTTGAGCATTCCCAAGGATCTTGCCTATGTGGAAGGCGCACTTTTTGACGACTACATTCACGACATGAAGCTGACGCAGAAGTTCGCCGTACTCAACCGCAAAGCAATGGTGGATGTGATTCTGTCTGGTATGGGGCTTACTCCTGTCGATGAGTTTACCACGATCCACAACTATATCGACACGGACGCCATGATTCTGCGCAAGGGTTCCGTCTCTGCACGGAAGGGAGAAAAGTTGCTCATTCCCATCAACATGCGGGATGGGAGCCTCATCTGTATCGGTAAGGGAAATGAGGAATGGAACTGCTCCGCTCCGCATGGTGCCGGTCGTCTCATGAGCCGTCACGCAGCGTTTCAGGCTCTCTCTATGGAAGAGTTCCAGAAGGAGATGGAAGGAATCTATACGACCTGTGTTGTTCCCGATACCCTGGATGAATCCCCCATGGCCTATAAGAGTATGGATGAGATCATAGACCAGATTGAACCTACCGTTGAAATCGTTCAGCGGATTCGCCCTGTTTACAACTTCAAGGCGTCCGACTAAAATAGAAAGGCGGTGTTGCACCGTGGAGGCATTGATTCAAGAAAAACTACATGAGATCGAGAAGCGGGAGAACTGCCGCATCCTGCTGGCGGTGGAATCCGGCAGCAGGGCATGGGGCTTTGCCTCACCGGATAGCGACTACGATGTGCGGTTTATCTATGTCCGTGATAAAGAAAGCTATCTCAAGCTGAATCGTCCGCGTGATGTGATTGAATTGCCAATCAACGATGTGCTGGACATCAACGGCTGGGATGTAGAGAAGGCGCTGAAGCTGCTCCACAAATCCAACCCCACCGTATTTGAGTGGTTTTCCTCTCCCATCGTGTATCAGACCACTGACTTCACTGAGGCGTTTAAGCCCGTCATGCGGCGCTACTTCTCGTCCAAGAGTGGCCTTTGGCACTATCTGCAGATGGCGGAAGGAAACTATCGAGAATACCTGCGCGGCGACATGGTGAAGGCCAAGAAGTACTTCTATGTACTGCGGCCAATCCTCGCTTGCCGGTGGATCCTTGAAAAAGGTACTCCGCCCCCAATGCTCTTTTCTGAACTGGCGGCGAGCCAGCTTCCGGACTACCTGGAGAAAACCGTTGCGAAGCTGCTTGATCTGAAGATGAACTCCCCTGAGGTGAAGATGATCCCGAGAATCGATATCCTCAACGCTTACATGGATCGGAGCATTGCAGAGGTGCGTGCTCTGGTGGAGCAGTATCCGAGAGAAATCACGAAGGACTGGGAGGAACTCAATGCGCTGTTCCTCGCCGCACTGGAGATGTGATCTTATGATGAAATTGCCACCACAAGTGAATACAGCATTTGAGATGCTTGAAGCGGCCGGCTATGAGGCGTACCTTGTTGGTGGCGCAGTGCGTGATTATGTGCGTGACAACAGTCCTGCGAAGGATTGGGACATCACCACCAACGCGCTCCCAGAGCAGGTGGAGGAGATCTTTACAGGCTACCACCTGATTGAGACTGGCTTGAAGCATGGGACTGTAACTGTTGTGATCGACCAAGAGCCTCTAGAAATCACGACCTATCGCGTTGACGGGGACTACTCCGACCATCGGCATCCGGACTCAGTCAGCTTTACCCGCAGCCTGAAGGACGATCTTGAGCGCCGGGACTTCACCATGAACGCTCTGGCCTACAACCCCAGGACAGGTGTTGTTGACTTCGTAGGAGGCAAGGCGGACATTGCCGGCGACCTTGTCCGCTGCGTGGGAGATCCAGATCGGAGATTCCAGGAAGATGGCCTGAGAATGCTCAGAGCCCTTCGCTTCGCCTCCGTGTATGGCATGACGATCGAAGCTGCCACGGCAGCGGCCATCCACAGGAACAAGCACTTGCTCAAAGGTATCGCTGCGGAGCGCATTCTGGTTGAGCTTACCAAAATGCTCTGCGCTCAGGGCGCGGCAGGTGTTCTGCGGGACTTCGCCGATGTGCTGGCCGTCCCGATCCCGGAGCTCACACCCATGTTTGGCTTTCCGCAGCATAATCCACATCATGACAAGGATGTCTGGGACCATACCATCGCGGTCATTGAAAGTATCACCCCTGAACCGGTGCTTCGTTGGGCAGCCCTGCTGCATGACATTGGGAAGCCTTCCTGTTTCTCGCTCGCCGAGGATGGCATTGGCCACTTCTTCGGGCACTCGGATCAGAGTACTTCAATGGCGGAGAGTATCCTCAGTAGACTTCGCTTCGATAACGCCAGCAAAGAACAAATTGTAAGACTCGTTCGCTATCATGACATGCCCATCACGGCCGACAGGAAGCCAATCAAACGGCTTTTGAGCAAGCACGGTGAGGATGCTACCCGGCAACTGATCGAGCTACACAAGGCAGATACGCTTGGTCAATCGGCCATCTGCAGACACCGGATCGCAATCTTTGAGGAAGTATCGCAAATGATCAATGAGATCCTGCAGGAAGAGAGCTGCTTCACACTCAAGGACTTGGCAGTTAATGGACATGATATGATGACATTGGGCTTTCAGGGACCGACCATTGGCCGTGTGCTGCAGGAATGCCTGGATGCAGTCTTGGATGAGCAGATCCCCAACGAGCATGAGGCGCTGATGGCCTTTGCAAAGGATAGACAGCTGAAGAGTTAATACCAAAACGGCAATACCTGCTTGGTATTGCCGTTTTGGTATGCACAGGAACTTAGGTGGGTTGTAGGGTTTTGTCGATGGTCGTATAATGAGTGATGAAGCAAAGTGACGATCGTGAGGTTGCCTTTGACTTCGATTATGCTACTCACTTGTTCCGGCAACTCTCTAAATCGCATCACAAGGGAACATTTTCCCTATTTTTGCGTCTATATCAATAAGGGATTCATGTCTGATATGAAAAGGAGGCTGCTGATATGAAACAGAAAAAGAAATGGGTTATTCCCCTCTGTGTGATAGGAGTCATACTGCTACTTTGTGCGGGTGGCCTTTGGTATATGATAAATCACTCCATGAGTTTCTCTGTCGGACGCTGCTTAGTAGCGGACAACGGATCGTATATGTTCATCGATGGAAACTCACCCATTATCATGAGCAACCGAAAGGATAAGGAAGGTCTGTTCTCTGGCTTGGGGACCGGCGATAAGATTTTGATCTTCCACGATGGGATTGCGGAAACCTATCCAGGCAGGGCCGGTGCGTATTGGTGTGTGAAATTGGAAGACGGTACGCAGGCCGATATTCCGGAACAGGTCATAGAAGAGCTTACGGAACTCGGATGGACCATTGTAGGAAATGAAGCTGATCCAGATTCCGTGACGCCTGAACCGGGAGCATACGCTTTTGAGGCGCAGTACATCCGGACCAATGGCGGACCTGAAGATGGCTATCCTTACCACACCGTGATCAGTTCCAGAGCGGAATTGGAAGCCTATTACGAGGCATACAAGGACATTTATAGTCTGGAACGAAGAAAGACAGTCTACTCCGACAGCACAATCGGCTTTTTGGATGCCTGCGACAAATATGATAACGCCTATTTTGAACGGCAGAATCTTGTTCTGATCGTACTGCAGGAAGGCAGCGGATCAATTCGGCATGAGATTACAGATGTGCGTCGTCACCGTATTGAGAACGGTGCATTGGATGGGTGGGACATTACGATTGACCGTAAGGTCCCTGAGGCAGGAACAGAGGATATGGCTCAGTGGCATCTATTCCTTGAAGTGCAGATGGGCGATGTGATCAAGGCCACCGACAAGGTTTGGATCAATGGAAAACAGAGCGAACGCACTCCGGCAATATCCGGTCTTGTTGGTATCAGTCGTACTCCGTCGATAAGCGCCTATCAGGATCCCTGGGGAGTGAAGCTTACTGCAAAGAATATTACCCCGTCTGGATTGACCATTGTTTGTACGCAGCAAGATGGAGAACCAACCGGTGAGCTGCAGACCGGCAGTTACTACGGACTCGAAATGCTGCAGGATGGCGAGTGGGTTGCGGTCGAGCTGCTTCCTATGGAGTATGAGCTTGCCTGGACGTCAGAAGCATGGATGATCCCTAACAATGCGGAAACAGAATGGGAAGTGAATTGGAGCCGCCTGTACGGAGAGCTTCCCGCAGGTTCCTACCGGATCAGCAAATCGGTTATGGATTTCCGGGGTACCGGTGATTATGACACCAAAACCTATTATGCAGGCTTTGATCTCGTGGACGCCGCTGACACAAGTAATGTTTCCTACGAACACGGCGGATTTGGCGTCAGTGTGCCGCTTCTTTCTGGTTGGGAATACAAGGTTGAGGAATACAGTGCCGATGGCATGAGCTATGGCGTCAGTTTCCGACCCGCTGGTGAAGATGGATGGATCGATTTCCAATATTGGCCTACATTCGGCGTCTGTGGCACCGGATTGTCAATGAAGGAATTTGGAAATGGTTCCATGGGCACCTACGATGGCGGTGCTATCTGGAACTTTATCAGTTACCCTGCCAGCAAAGGCAACTTTGTGGCAACGACCCAGGGTGTAAATAGCTGGTGGTCACGCTACGGCGAGACTGCTATGGAAATCATAACGCAGGTAATCTGCACAGACACCATCGTAGACTAAGGAGGGTACGCAGTATGAAACGAATTGTAGCGCTATGCCTCGCAGCGGCTTGCCTGATTTCTATGGTAGGCTGCGCAGGAGATACCAATATGGACAAAAAGAAACCAAACAACTCCGCATCGGCCTATGCTCTGGCACTGGCTAGCTATCCGGAGATGGCTCCCTACCCAAACGAGATGGAGTATTTTGATGAAAAGACCGGTGAGTTTGACAGCGATGGCTTTGATGTGGTCTATGACGCCTGGCAGTCGGACAGAAAGGCCCAACGCAGTCAGCCGGAAGGCTATGCAGACGGTCTGGAACCGTTCTTCGCCAGTTCAATCCGAGAGTTTCTCAGCAATTCCAACGGGGAGAACAAGGTATACTCTCCTCTGAGTGTTTACATGGCCCTCGCCATGCTGGCAGAGGTGACGGACAGTGAAAGCCGCCAGCAGATCCTTGACCTTCTAGGAAGTGAAAGCATTGAGGCTCTGCGCTCCCAGGCGGCCAGTGTTTGGAACGCCAATTACAGCAATGACGGCGCCGTGACAAGCATTCTGGCAAACTCCCTGTGGCTGAATGAGTCCGTAAATTTCAACCAGTCCACAATGGACAGTCTGGCAAAGAATTACTATGCGTCCTCCTTCCGTGGTGAGATGGGCAGCGAGGAATTTAATCAGGCCTTGCGGGACTGGATCAATGAGCAGACCGGAGGACTGCTGGAAGCGCAGGCCGATGGCCTGTCGATGGCCCCCGAGACCGTTATGGCTTTGGCCTCTACCATCTACTACCGAGCCAAGTGGCACAGTGAGTTCAATGAGGCCGGAACGGAAAAGGGCCTGTTCCATCTGTTCAGTGCTGATGGAGAGACCGTGGAGTGCGACTTCATGCACAAGGGCGGCAGCAACACCTATTACTGGGCAGATCAGTTCGGCGCTGTTGCTCTGAGCCTGGAGGGCAGCGGCAAAATGTGGTTCCTCCTGCCTGATGATGGCGTGGCTATGGATGATCTGCTTGCCGATGAGCAAACGATGGAGTTCCTAAACAGCAATGGAAACTGGGAGAACAGCAAGCACCTGATCGTGAATATGTCCGTTCCCAAATTTGATGTTGTCTCTGATCTTGACCTGCGTGATGGCCTGAATGCGCTGGGTATTACCGGTGTATTCGATGCCACGGTGGCCGATTTCAGTCCCATGACTTCGAAAGTTGCAGAGATATTCCTTTCCAAAGCCGACCATGCAGCCCGCGTTGCCATCGATGAAGAGGGGGTTACCGCAGCGGCATATACCGTCATGATGATGGCTGGTGCTGCGGCGCCACCTGAAGAGGAAATGGACTTCGTATTGGATCGACCGTTCTTATTCGCCATTACTGGTGCAGATGGACTTCCACTCTTTGTTGGCGTAGTCAATAGACCGTGAACTGAAAAAAGGCAATAAGAAAACGGCAGTGCCACAATGTGGCATTGCCGTTTTCATGTATATCCGATGCATTGAGTTGTTTACCCCTCATAGGACTGCGGCTGGTAGCCATAGTGCTTGGCAAAAGCTTCATAGTCAACCCATTTCGGGTTGTCAAAGATCCTTGCAGCGTAGAGCTCAAGCGTGTAATGCTCCAGTTCTGCTTTCGTCTTTAACCAATAGGTGTGCTCCTTCTCCCACTCCAGAAGTTTATCGAACAAGTCTTCTTCGTGGCTCCGGACAATGAGCTCACGCACCAAATCGCGCCAGACATCGTTCCTGATGTCTCCAAGATCCGTCTGGATACCATTGCGGTACCCGTACTTCTTATCTCTCCCAGAACCAGAAAGAAGAATCGATTGACCAGTGCTGAAATGTGCGTGTAGATCTTTATGCGTGAGTTGATCTCTGTTAGGAACTGCCGATAGTGAGTCAATAATCGTGCGCGGATACATAGACATACCTCCATTCTGGTAAGTCTTACGGATTAACGGTCGAAGATGCAACAAATCGATCATAATGAGCAAAAAAGGAAAACCGCGCCACACTGTTGTCGCCGTTCTGTGATATAATCGAACTATGTCGAATAATCAATTCCCTTTGGATCAGCCGCATCCGACCATCATCAAGAAACGACTGGATTGACAATGCACATATTATGTAGTATTATTGTAGTGCAAAGGAGGCTTGAACATGGATTCCAACATGACTTTTCGCATTGATTCTGAAGTGAAAGCGCAAATGGCAGCCATCTGTGATGCACTGGGCATGTCAACTTCTACTGCCTTTAATATTTTTGCCAATGCCTTTGTTCGAGCAAAAGGCATGCCTTTTGCTGTCACGATTCAGGAGCCTGTAACAGCTGTGAGCCGCGAAAAAATGCTGGCGGACACCGACCAACTATTGAGCGAGTTCGCTTCTGACTATAAGAGGATGGCAGAATGATTTGGGTTACAGCAGAAGATGTCGTAGCGATTCATAGCCGTATCATTCAAGTTTCTGGTGGCATTGATGGTCTGCGTGATCGTGCTGGATTAGAAGCGGCTATTGCCGCACCCCTTCAATCATTTGGAGGAGAAGATCTTTTTCCAACTGACATAGAGAAAATCGCTCGTATTGGGTTTGGGTTAGCGTCCAATCACGCATTTATCGATGGCAATAAGCGAATTGGCGCCATGGTCACGCAACTGCTACTCAAATGGAATGGATATCAGTTCCAATTGGAGCAGAATGAGCTGGCCGATATGTTCATTGGTATCGCGGATGGCACAAAGGACGAAACGGAGCTTCGGTATTGGATCAACGACCATATTGAATAACGAAAAGGTTGCCTCACGCAATAATGTGAGGCAACCTTTTCGTTCGTGGTGGGCCAGATTGGAGTCGAACCAACGGTGTTTCTAATGTCACGGTTTTACAGACCGCTGCAATCGCCAGCTATGCGTACTGACCCGTATGGCGGAACCGGTTGGAATCGGACCAACGATACCCTGGGCTTCAACCAGGTGCTCTACCAGCTGAGCTACAGTTCCATATGGCGGAGAGCGCAGAACTCGAATCTGACACCATGCGGTGCGATCCGCTTAGCGGGCGGTCCCCGGGCCTTCCGGGTTCACTCTCCAAATATGGCTGGGGTGGCTGGACTTGAACCAACAAATGCCGGTGTCAGAGACCGGTGCCTTGACCATTTGGCGACACCCCAGTATATTGGCAGGGATAGGGCGACTTGAACACCCACGGGCGGTTTTGGAGACCGCTGCTCTACCAGTTAAGCTATATCCCTGTATGATGGTGATGCCTGCGGGACTCGAACCCAGCATTACAAGCTTGAGAGGCTTGCGTCCTGACCAATTAGACGAAGGCACCAAATTGGAGATACGGGTCGGATTCGAACCGACGATTAACAGCTTTGCAGGCTGTCCTCTTTAACCTCTTGAGTACCGTATCATGGTTGGGATAGTTGGATTCGAACCAACGGTGCCGGCGTCAAAGGCCGGTGCCTTATCCGCTTGGCCATATCCCATTATTTTGGAGATCCGCGCCGGACTCGAACCGGTCATTGCAGCCGTGAAAGGGCTGTGTCCTAACCATTTAGACGAGCGGACCGTATGGCGAGAAGCAGAGCTTCTCGCATTTAAGCGACGGCGTCGTCGGTAATGAGAATGTCGTCAATGCGGACATGCAGCAGCGCCGCAAGAACGATTAGATTATCTACCGTTGGCAACGCAGCTCCATTCTGCCATTTGTAAATAGCTTGCGGGGAATTGAAGCCGAACACCATTTGCAGGTCATGTACGGTGAGGCCGGCTGCTTTCCGTAGCCGCACAATATTTGCGCCAGTACGCATTAAGTCGATCGTCGGGAACCCCATTTCGAAGGACACCTCCTCTCCAAATCATTTGAACTCATGGGCATGAAAAAGCCGCTTGTCTATACACAAGACAAGCGGCTTCAATGATTCAGGAAAGGAGTTACCGGCAAATCGCTCTGCCAGTCTAACAGGTACTCATTCCAATCAAATTCTTCTGCTTATCTTGATATGGGCATGCTTCGCTGAAGCTATATTCCTCACACTGGAAGATAGCCTGCCATTCGCTCATATAGAAGATAGCGGAAGAAATGGTCTTCATGGTGCTGCGTCCTTTCTGTAAAGTAGTTGTTCTTGGTTTCTGACTGTACTATACCACAAGCCTCAGCATTTGTCATTCAACTTGTGGTTAAAAGACTGGAATTTTTGCGCGCAATCTAACTATGAGGAGATGTAAGTCCCGCACCAGTCTAATACCTGCTTGAATTCTTCTGCCGTTTCAATTGTTCCATACTCATCACAGATTGTGTAGTCCGGGTGTGACTGGAGCCAACGCATGACTGAGTCAAGGTCATGGAAGCCATTCTCAGTGCGCCATGAAAAATGGCCCGCTCTTGCCGTTCCGATTACAATGGATGTCTCTTCTGGTTCCTCAACAGAGAATAGCGCACGGTCAGAAAGCTTGTCTATGAGATCCTCTTTGATCTCCTGCAAGTCAGCAGATACAGAGGCCTCACGCATCATTCGGAGACATTCTGCTCGGATTGCTGAGACCTTTTTCTGGAATTCGGCGACTTCTTCGGTGATCCGTGTATTAACAACAGAATATTGTGTGCTCACAGCTCATCCTCCTGAACTCCTTCCGGCGCGGCATACTCCACCAGATAGTCATAGAGCGCACCAGGTTCTGTCAAGTCCACGCGGATTTCTTTACCGTCCTCATCATCCCACCAGACTGTGTATCCGGCATCCGGCGCTTCATATAGCCACCATCCGATGTAGTCATATTGATCTTGCATTGTGTATTTCAGCAGCTCCCGGAGCGCAATCAGGTACTGATTCTCCGAATCAAACACAGGGAACCCATCGCAGATCTTTGATAGCGCGGTATTAAACTCGTCAATGCGAGCTTCTTGCTTTTGAATCTTCTCTAGCGTGCTGAGGAATAGCTCTTTCGGTAACATAGGTCTTATTCCTTTCTCGCGTCCTGTGCGGAGAGAATTTCCTTGAGTGTTCTTGGCTCGTACTTCATATATGGCATCATGCAGCCGACATTGATGGCGCGAATGGGCTTTCCTTGTTGAACATTCAGCTTCTTATTCTCGTTGAGCTCTTTGACGCACTTCTGGAAGAACGTCTCTTCCACAGTATTGTGAGTATGGGCGTAGAGAAGAATCGATCCGCGATGCTGCCCATTCCACATCAGAATGGGATAGTGCATCAAGCAGAGCTTATACGACTGTCCGTCAAAGCTTTCGCTGATCTCGCGATAATCGGTGATGTCAGCGAAGAGCTTCTGATACCTGTAATCAGACAGATCATCGTGATTCCCTCGGAACAAAATCTTCTGACCTTTAAGCTGCGCGACTAATGCGATGAGTGCTTCGTTTCTACCCCGTATGGCCATATCCCCAAGAATATAAACGGTATCGCCGTTGGTGATCTTGGCGTTCCAATGCTCAAGGATATACTGGTTCATTTCAGCCACGGTGGCGAACGGTCTCCCGTCATAGTTCACACCCTCACCCGTCTGATTCCGGTTGAAGAGATGGAGGTCTCCAATGAAGTAGTTCATGTGATAGACCTCCTCATGAAATCCGGTAGATCACACGGACTTGCGAAGCCGCACGATCTCCATAGGACTGACCTGCCTCATAGGGAAGCGCTTCGTTGAAGCATTCTACCTGAAATCGCAGGCGATCTACCATCGAGCGGATCTTCTCTGCATTATCAAAGACATCATTCCAACGATATAGGACATACTCGCTGCGAGCCGTATAGGGAAGCTCAAGCACCTCATGAACAGTTAAATAGTCACAGATGTCATCGATCTCATGGGACTCATATGCGGCAATCTGATTCCGCGTCACATAGTATTCGTTTTGGTATGGCGCCTTCAGGAGTTTCTCGAAATCCGCAAGATTACCGGCAACATAGAATTGCTCCAGTCGAACGCTATCTTCACACTCTGCAGGGATACTGGATAGGAGGAGATTCTGTGTACTTTCCGCTAGATCATCAAAACCGATCCTCCATGCGCCATCGATCAGGCTTTCCAATTGGCCAACAAAGCTGCGGGAGAAGGTTGCAAGGTATTGATGCCGCAGCTTTCCGTCAAAATCCTTTGTATGTAGGTCGATGTTGTACCATTTGTCTTTATACTTGGCCTCGACCATAAAGTCGTAATATGTGCTCATGTAAAACCCTCTTATTTCTCCTCCTGAGCCTCATCCATCAGACCCAGCGCTTCGACAATTTCGGCCTGCCGCTGCATCCGTCGGATCATTTCTTTCTCTGCAGAAAGGGAAATCTGATGTGGCAGCATCGTATAATCCTGAAACATGAAACGAATCTTGTCAATCTCCTTGTCCGTATGATAGTGACCGCAGAACCAGCGCTCGTAGTGCAGCCTTGACTCAATCGTACCAAGCCATTGCTCAGTGCTCTTATCCACACTCGACTGGTCGATCATGGATAGGAATACTTCCGCCGGCTCGTACCTGAGCGGGCAGGTGTGCGACAGCACAACATCAATCTTCCAATCACGCTCAGATAGCACACGCTCAACTTTCTCTTTGATCTCATCGGACGGTTGTTCGTCTTCAAACCAGTTATAACCTCTTGCCAATCGGTAGTATTTATCGACGCTATACGCACCGCCGATGACAATACAGGAATGGCCAAAGAAATCATAGATCTCTCCGTCAATGGCAAATACGAGGTTTGGATACTCGGGCTGAACCCATACCTTCCCACCGTGGTACTCTTTCACCTGATAGCCCAACTCTTTAGATGGGCGCATTTCATGGTTGCCGTGAATGCAGAAGAAAGTGATCGGAATCTTCGTCAGATTATCTTTGCCTCGGTTGTCTCTCCGATCTCCGTAGTAGTTCAATCCGACGTCACCCAAGATAATGAAAGTGCTTTCGGGTTGGACCTGCTGCCTCTCACAGAAAGAGATGATCCGCTCAAACTGACCATGTGTATCACCTGTTAGATAGATCTGGTTTTTCGGATGCAGCAGCTCACGCATATAAGCGTCTACTTCTTCCATGGAGTATGAAGGGCCGCCCTCTGCTTCTTCCAGCATGGCAATCAGTTCTTTCTCCGCTTCTTCTCGCGTCATCATTTTTCACTCCTTTATTAGCTTCTGGGGATACACTCCCCAACGGTATTTACGGATAGAAGGAGTGGAAAACAACAATTATCCCATTTGAAGTTGTACTTCTTGGCTTGTCCCTTCAATCCGTTTCATGAGGGCATTATCATGTCGCATAATGTAATCGAATGTATCTTTCAGGGAGAGAAACAGACGAGGCTGTACATGATATTTCTTTGTGTTCTCTTGCTGAGAAACGAGGTTTATGTGTTCCAATCGGACTGGCCGCATGTCCATATCAATTTTCCACTTGCCCACCATCGTCTGCATCTCGAAATATCGATTGTCGTGGTGAAACGGCAGACAATGTTCCGTACAGAGTTGCACTAATGTTTCGACACTTTCTCCCGCACGCTTTTTGTTGGTGATAGGGATCGAATAGACGACATCTTGCTTCGGACTTGGCTTACAATGCCGGCATGGGCAGTAGCCGGCACGGACAGCGTCCTGATAACGAGGAAAGCCGACCAACTGGTTGAGCCCTGTGATTTGCGGGCAGTTTCTGCGGTGGAATGTCCGATACCCCTTACTTGCCCAGAATGCCAGCCCTGGCTGCGAGAGTGCCATAATGTTGCTTTTCTCGGCATCGGAAAGGGAGCCTTTCTTGAATGCAGCTTCACGCTCCTGTTTAGCACGATTAAAGCGTCCGATGGCACTTTGTTCGTCCTTGCTCAAAGAACGCTCCTGAGGGGATTGCGGCTTCTTTGGAAGAACTGGAAAAGCAATCGTCTTGCGCTCAATCGGCTCCGGATTGCAGTGCTTACAAGGCCGTCGCCCGCTTTTAAGGCAGGTGTCGTAGGAAACGGTTCCCTGAATATCATAGGCCAGTAGAACATGACTGCACTTTCTGGTGTGAAAGATTTTGGACTGCTTGGAGTATACATAGTTATATTCAGAGCGAGCGATAGAGTCCTGATTGCGGTCCCACAGCGCATCTAAGAATTCATCCCTACAGCAGCTACAAGGTTTGTACTTACGTCGAATTGGGAGCTTGAATGTGAGGAATGCCGGGAAATGCCGATTATCAGGTAGTAGCTCACAGTCGGATTGATGAAGAAGCTTGGCCTGCGGATCATAGAGCAGCTTATAGGCAGAAGAACCTTTCTGTGCCATTGCGTCTTTGCCCCATCTTTTCGGTGGCTCAAGTAAATACTTCTGCTCAAAGCCAATGTCCTGCGCAAGCAGTTGCATGGTTGCTACATCGTTGACGGAGCAGTGCGCTGGAGAAGGTGTGACGATATTGCGCGCCGCACAGATCTTATAAGGGCTACCAACAGACGCCTCTTGTCCTGCTAAGTAACCGTAAATGTAATCACAGAGCAACACGACGTGCTGAGTCATATCAGGAACACCGGATACCTTGGAGAACATATTGAACAGGTCACTTGCTTCCTGATGCCACCAGCATATCGTATCCTCTGGTTGCAGCCAAAGGCGGAAAGCGTCCAATCCAGCATAAAGGCTTTCTCCATCGAGGAACTGCTCCCTGCTCCAGCCGGAAAAAGCCATATGCCCCCATTGCTGCAAGGAGAAGTCTCTCGGGCGAAATAGCACGGAAAAAGTATCAACTGTATTCCATTGCGCATCTACACGGGCAGCGGCCAACTGTGTTGGCCAATGATTACCATGCTGATTCGAGATCCATTCCATATCAACGAGCACATACATCTTCGACACCTCCGTTAGTTCTTTCTTCAAATTCTACTGTAATCATACAAAAAGAGGTGTCCGAAAGAACGGACACCTCGCTGCCTTCAGTATTTTACTCGAAGCGAAAGACACACCAATCTATGGAATAGATCATTCCCGTAGATCGGTGTGCCTTTTCATGTTATTCATGTGAAATCGTTGAGAACCTATTGAATCGATCCCTTTGTATTGTGCTACTGCCGTTGAACTACGCTACCTATCAATATGCTGCTGTTCCGTTTGGTCATAGGACTTCGTATATCCCAAGTGATATTCCAACAGCAAGGTGTGAGGAATCATGTCAAAGGCATTAACGCCATCAACAGCAGTAAGAACTTTGACCGCAGCACGATAACCGCAGTAGAAGCTGTGGCAGGCCGCCCAATGAACGCGTTGCTCCCACGCACACTCAATCGAGGTCAAATGCTTTCGTCGCTCTTCATCACCATCAATCTCGAGCTGTTCGATAAGCTTCTGGTTTTCGTCATGCATCTGCAAAAACAGAGTATGGCGCTGCATACCGGGCATCTCAAAGAGAGCCTGCATGAGATGCTTTTCAAATCCATCGACAACAAGATCTTGATTGGAAAAGTGCTGGACGAACCCAGAATACAGGCCGGCGTTGAAAGCATACCGGGATGCATACCGCAGTTTTGCCTCGTAATTGGTTTTGATCTGGCTTAGGATCTCGTTCTCGGACTGCTCCAATGTGGTGGTGAAATAGTACTCAGCCGCTGTGTAGTCCTTTTCCTCTTCGGAAAAATCTGTTTGCGCCAGTACCTTGTATGTATCGAACAAATACTTTTGAAAAGCAGGGGCAAATGCGCGTTCTTTCATTTCCTCTAATGCGTTTTGTACTGTCATGTCTTCATCCCTCCGTACAGATTTGATACAATCGTATCAAGTAAGTACATATTACATGAGTGAAAGCGCGAAAACAGTCGGATTAAGGGAGAATGAAAAATAAAATTGCACCTGCCAGATCGACAGGTGCATTGCTCAAATGTGTTTTTTGATGATCGGGATCGAATTTAATGCCAACTCAACAATGGCATCTTCTTGCTCCTTCGTTAGTCCAGAGTTTTCAAGTTCCTTGCGGACTCTATGCTCCAGAGGAGAATCCGTCTTCCCAGCTAAGTAGTCGAGTGAAACGTCTAGAATATCCGAGATGCGCTCAATGAGCTGGAAACTTGGTGATCTGACTCCATTTTCTATGTGTCGAAGTGAGTCTACAGCAATACCAATCTTCTCAGCGAGCTGTTCACCAGTTAGGCGGCGGAACTGCCGTGCAGTCCGAATCCGGCTGCCCATGATTTGCAATCTCGTACTCATTTGATCTTCTCCTACCTATTCTGTACTTTCTCACAGTATAGAGGGATGGCAGAAAATCAGAAATGAGCATTATGGTATTTACCGTACTGAAATGGTACGTAAACGAATGACCTCCGGTACGACACATACCGAAGGCCATTCGCTTTAAGTCACATTTACAAACTGAGCCTCAATCACTCTACTCGGCGGCACAGAAGCAAACTTGTTTGTTTTTGCCCATGTGTTGTCCCCCACAGGCATCAAGGTGCCAGATGCCGCCAGCTCGTAGGTGCGCAGCATATCTTCAACCGACAGATTAGGAGTACGGGTGCGCGGAGGGGCTGCACGGGTCAGATCGAACAGGATCGCATACTGCTCAGGCCAAGGTACACCGTAGAAGCGGCGAGGCGTCTTGCCGCTATCCCAACCGAGTTTTGTGCGGATGATGTGCATCAGCATTCGGTTACTCACAGTTGTCCACTTTTTCTGCCCTTTCAGATCCTCTGCGGTTCTTCCAGACATAAAGGGAACGGCGCATGGATCGTCTTTATCACACGCCTGAATAGCCAGAGTAGTGCCTTCGGAACTGATCAGGAGCCGAACATTTTCGGGGTATCCAAGTTCTGCCGCACTCAGATTATTAAAGCGAATAGACGATTGCGCAATGCGCGCCTCTGCTGCGCTGAATGTCCGCAGCGTCGGGTTCACAACACGAAAGTCAGAAAGGCAAGCGTTCATATATCGACATCCTCCTTGAACTGAATTGGGTGGAGTTCGGCTAAAACTCCTTCGCCCGTAATATCTTCCAAAATTACAGCCTCACGATCTGGCATAGAAACTCTGTTTTTTACCTCTCGCCAATCCTCTTTGGAAACCAGCGGCGTGTGAGCGTCCCTCACTCGAAACCGCTCAGCCTGACCTAAGTTGCGCACACGCTTATGAGCGAACAGATCTACGCAAATGCTCTTTTGCATGATGATATCGCCACAGTAGCGGTCATTGCCAAGAATATAGGTGACAGACGATACCGTCCAATGCGATTTCCCGGCTGGAGAGGGAATCCCTTCTGAAGTTAAAATCTTCGCGATTTCGTATGGCGTTTTCCCTCCAAGGTAGAATGCAAAGATCCGAATAACTACGCCGGCCTCATCTTCATCCACGATCAGCTTGTTGTCTTCAAGCTGATAGCCATAGGGCTTGACTAATTTCGGAATTCCCTTTGCAAAGCGCTGGCGGATGCCCCATGCTACGCTGATGGACTTATTGACGCTCTCGTCCTGCGCAAATGCCGCAAGAACGGTGAGAAGCAATTCGCCATTTTGAGAGAGTGTGTTGATGTTCTCCGTCTCGAAGTAGATAGAGACAGGCGGAGACAGGGACCTTAGCATACGGGCATATTTGATGCAGTCAACGACATTACGAGCAAATCGAGAGACAGACTTCGTGATGATCATGTCGATCTTTCCAGCTTGGCAATCTTCAATCATCTGATTGAATTCCTTGCGGTTTTTCACGGAAGTCGCCGAAATTCCCTCATCGGCATAGATCCGAACCAGCACCCAGTTTGGATGCTTTGCAATACACTCGGAGTAGTATTGCTGTTGAATTTCAAAACTCTCCGCTTGCATTTCAGACATGGTACTGACACGGCAATATGGAGCTACCCTCAGCTCAACATCTTCGGAGTTCTGAGGCTTCATGTCCTCGCGAGCTGGCATCCGTTCTACTGCTTGCCCCTCTTGGAAAGCGTCACGAATTCTTTGCTTTCGATCCTCATTTTTTGTTTCGCGAGCCAAATGCAGGACCTCCTTCTGTGCGATATCTAGAGTAGAAGGCATAAACAGGCGGAATCAGTTCAACACGACCGGAAGGTGTGTAGACCGAAAGCCCGGCACTTGCGAATTTGCGGCCAACTTCGAGAATGGCCTCTCCACGGGCCAAACGTGACAAATTCTTTACCAGCACACATTCGTAAAGGCCATGCCGCCTATCCCGAGCCAGCGTCTTGATGCTTTGCCGGTTCCCATCAGTGCCATACTCAAAAACAGGGAGCTCTGCTACGACCTCCAAGCCGAGGCCTTTTGCGGTTGTGCGGAGTCCGGCCAGCTGTGCTTGCATGAGGCTGTTATTTACCTCCGAAGCTGGCCCTCCAATTCTTGCGTATATAATGCAGCGTTTCATCGTGCTTTTTCCTCCGACTCAAACTTATGCACCAACCGATAAAATGTCGATGCGCTGACGCCCAACTGCCTATAGCACTCGACAGCCGTGATTTCTCCTTGCTTCCACTTGGGGTAATAGATATCCCAATCCTTTACAGAACACTTTGGCCGCCCAAATTTGACACCCTTTAGATGCGCGGCGGCAATACCTTCCGCCTGTGCCTTCGACTTGGTATCAACTTCCAGCTGAGCGCCGAAAGATAGTACGGCGAGGACAATATCCGTGATTACACTACCGAGCAGATCTTTGTATCGGGTCGTATCCAAAATGGGCGTGTCCAGGACAACGATGTCCACACCAAGCGTTTTGGTAAGATATTCCCACTCGGTGCGAATTCCAGAGTAATTACGGCCAAAACGATCAATGCTTTTAACGACCAAGATATCACCATTACGCAAAATGCTATTTCGTAGCGACATGTAGTTTGTTCGCTCAAAACTACGGCCGCTCTGCTTGTCCACATAGATATCACGCTCTTCAATGCCGTACTCGAGCAATTCAAGGACCTGACGATCCTCATTTTGCTCAGCTGTGGATACACGAGCATATCCAAATTTCTTATTGCTCATGGCATTACTCCTTAGACCGGAACATACCCATGACACCACCGAGATCCGCAAGATCATCAGCCGCCAGCGTTGGACTCTCCGACTTTGGGGACGTGGGTTGTGATACAGCTTGGAGTTCTCCATTTGTGACCATATCGCGAACGACATCCTTGACGATGCTCACCACCCAGTCGCGGCCAAACTCGTTGGCCGCTTCTGGGCAGCTTGTGTAGTGCAGGATCGCATTGACGACCAATTCGGACATGCTGCGTGGTCGTTGCCGTAAAATATCGAGTGCGCGCCGGTGCCGAAAGTCCATTTCATTGAACTGGAGCACAACACGAGACTTACTATTACTGCCCATTCGACGCTACCTCACTCTGATAGAGGAGTTCATAGCCGTGTGCATTGGCATGAATATCTTCGATGAAAATGGGGAATGCTACTTTATTTCCCCTCTCAATCATTCCTCTCAGGAGAAGAGAGCCACCACCAGCAAACACGCATTTGCTGGTCGTTACATCGATTCCACGCTCACGCAGGAAGTTATAGAACTCCGAAAGGAACTCTCCAGTCATGCTGCGAATCAGCTGTTGCACTTCACCAGGAAGGACAGTAGGCTGATTGCGAATGACCTCATCAATATCGCAGTCCTCCAAGATCCGGGCATAGAGCGCATTGCATTTGCTTGTAATGCTGTTGTAGAGGGTGATGACCCCCTTTTCAAAACTTTCGACCACCGCCAGGTCAGGACGTCCGTTACGCAGCTTGAGAACGTCAATGGTAAAGCCGCCAATGTCGATGATGTAGGCAACAGAATAGGTCTTGAGCGTACTGTACTGTGTTACAGCAGCCGCAAATGCCTGAGGATAGCTGAGGACTTTGCTGATGCGGATCGAGTAGTATTTTCCATTGTACTCGAAGTCAATGGCCTCACGGCGCCGCAGAAAGTACTGCTCAAAGCGACTGTGGAGCTGTTCATAGTGCGCCGGGGGCAATCCAATCAGTAGTGTGATGTCAATCGGATCCAGCGTTTCAGCTGCCTTGCGCCGCTCCAGTTCCTTAGCGATAGCGAAGAGCGTCAGGACATAGAACCGCTCGTCTTCGGTTTTGTCGCGCAGATAAGAAATGCGCTGTTCTGTCAGCGTATAGTAGCGCCCGTTCCAGCAGATATAGTCCGTTTTGAAGCCTTGCAGCCCCTCAGACGAAATCAGGCCGGAGGTAAAAAGCGTGTTCGGGGTCTTGATCGATTTATTGCCGTGATCGACAGAGATAATCATGGATTGGAACCTCCTCATTTCGTTTAACAAAGTGCGTGTAATGTCGCACTCGAAGCATCTAAAAGAAATTACGCATAGTGTTCTCATAGAACAACAACTACACTAAATGTTTTCCATTTAGGCATTTATGCCCAGTCTTTCAGAAGATCGTGGAGCTTTTTGAGCGCACCGTTGACAGATTTCAGCGCTGCGTTCATATGGCACCCTTCCTGACGGGCAATCTCACGGATCGTCATATTCTCCATCAGCATATGGATCCTGCGCTGCTGGATCGGGGTGAGTTGCGCGATCGCTGCATACAGCGCAGCGACCTGCTCATCCCACAGCAACGTATCTTCCATCGGGTTCTGCTCATAAGACTTCGGCATTTCGAAAAGGTCCTCGATTGGTGTCCAATCACGGTGATATACTTCTTTGCGATGGACGCGCTGCGTTTCATTCTGAAGAGCGCGCCATTCTTCATACAGCTCATCGCTGACAGGAATTTCCTGATAAATGCCATAGTAGTCTTTGATTCTGATAGTTTTCATTTTTACCTCCAAGTCGTTTCGTTTGCGGATGCGGACGAACGACTTGAAGGCGGGCCACGAGCCCGATTGCCAGCGCCGGACATGGATCATGCTCCCAGTCAAGGCAACAAAAAAGCCGGCCACTCTCATTTTCGAGAATGGTCGGCTCTTTGTTCCGGTATTGGCTGGCGCACAAGGGTATGAAAAAAGCCCCTCGGATCATAGACCCGAGAGGCTATAGGTGCTCCAGCATAATCCATTATACCTGCTGAGTCTCTACACTACAATTTCGTTTGGCTCTCAATTTCCTCCCGATTTTCTATCATGTTTTCTCTCATCTGACTGCCACATTGTCTCTCATTTGTCTCTCACGAGACTTCCACCTGAGCGGTGACGCTACCGCTTTGCTGCAGGTGCTCCCTGATGATCAGATCGGGGATTACGACACACCAGAGGTTTGCTGCATAGGCACGGATAGCGGGCTTGATGTGCCGATAGTATGTAGATGAGGAGATTCCGAGGTTGAGATATGCTTCCTCATTTGAAGTGCAGTAGACATCAAAGTAGCGGGCCTGCAGGATGCTATAGTAGGTACCGCCGTTTGGCGGGGTGCCCTTCACCAATACCAAGGCCTCTTCCATAACGGAAAGCAGCTCCATGCAGTGTCCCATCTCCGCCAAACGGTCCGAAATGCGTTTGCGGTCGGTGTCGCGATCATAGTCGATGGCTAAATTGATGAAGTCTGAGATGGATTGCCGCCGGCTCTCATAGCACTCTTCCTCAAATTCGTCGATTCTTGCGGCTGTCCGTCTAACGGTGGGCCCATAGATTTGGAGCAATGCCATCGTCTTTTCAATATCTTCCTCGGTCAGCGTGCTGGTAATGTCAAATGTTTTCAGGTAGTTTTGGAATTTGCTCATGATCCGTCCTTTCTGCCAGACCTGATTACTCAAAGAAGTTGAACGAGCCAATCACTTTGGCGTAGGCCTTGGACTTGCTATGGAGAATGCGCTTATCGCCATCCTCCTTGATTTTGCGGTCTTTCAGATAGAGATAAATTGCAAAAGCTCCGTCTTCTTTCACGATGATGAGCTCTCCATCATTAATGGCGGCGCCACGCTGGCAGAGAAGGAGACTGCCGGTGGAGATGCCATACTCATGGTAGCGATGGCCGTCTGCCATAATGCAGAAGCACTTCTTATTTTCCACGTTGGCGAAGCCCGTGATAAGGATATCGCCCTTGTTGTTGCCCGAGACCGTATGCTTGTCCCGGAATTCCTCAACTTTGGTTATCAAAATCAGTCCCTCCTTAGTGGTACATAACAGAGGGCATCTTGTATTCAACCTCCCGATGGGCAGGCATCTTCAGCCCCGTGGTGAGTGCGGCGAAATTGATGGCATGGAGGCCATGGCGGCGACGGATGTCTTCCATGGTGCGCTCCAGGATGAGGCGCTTGTTGTGCTTGGTAAAGTCTGACCAGAGATTGAGCTGGATCGGCGTGTCAGACGGGATAAGGTCGATTGCGCTGATGGTCAGAGACCGGATATTGTTGTTCCAGGTATGCTTCTTGCAGAACAGCTCAAAGCCTGCCGCTGCAATTTCCGTGTAGCTCTGCGTTGGAAATGTCAGTTTTCCTTGGTATTCCCGTTGCGAGAGGGTGTTGTCGCGGACGCTGATGCGGACCCGTGTGGCAGCCAGCTTATTCTTCCGGAGCTTCAGCCCAACTTCCTGAGAAAGCTCCATGAAAACATGGCGCACTTCATCTTTCGAGAGCAAGTCATCCGTGCAGGTAATGCCGTGACCAACGCTTTTGATGGGGATTTCGTAGTCGCATGGCATAACGCGCGATTGATCCAGTCCATTGGCAAACACCCACAGCTTTTCACCATTGACGCCAAGCCGGCGAATTAGCATTGCCCGATCCGCTTGAGCCAGATCTCCGATGGTGCGGATCCCGTAGAGCCGAAGCTTTTCCGTCGTTGCTCGCCCCACATAGAGCAGGTCTGAAACGGGGAGCGGCCAGATTTGATCTTTGAAGGATTCCCACGTTATGACAGTTACGGCATCTGGCTTCTTCATGTCTGAGCCAAGTTTCGCAAAAATCTTATTGAAGCTGACGCCAATGGAAACGGTGAGTCCGACTTCTTCTTTCACAGTAGTCCGAATCTCGTTGGCGATTTCAAGCGGAGTTTTCTGCTGGAGAAGCGGAGACCCAGTCAGTTCAATCCAGCTCTCATCAATGCCAAATGACTCGACTTCCGGAGAGTATCGCAAATAGATAGAGCGGACAATTTTGGAGAATTTCAGATATTGTTCCATATGCGGTTCTACAATCGTCAGTTGCGGACATTTTTGCTTTGCCTCCCAAATCACTTCACCTGTCTTCACCCCACATTGCTTTGCCAATTGGTTCTTCGCAAGAACGATCCCATGTCGATCCTCTGTGCTGCCGCAAACCGCAATGTACTTTCCACGCAATTCCGGATGCAGCATACATTCAATACTCGCATAGCAGTTGTTGAGGTCACTATGCAATACAACTCGGCCTTCCATATTCGGCATACCTCCTGTCCATAACCTTCAAGAAATAGTTCCATCAAGTTCCTAAAAGTTCCTATTGACAAGTTCCAGTTCGCAGAATATAATGAGCCTAAAGTTCCAACTGAGTTCTATTAAGTTCCAATAAGTTCTAATAACAAAATAGCAGGTCAGAAAATGGTTTGTCAATAGAACTTTCAAAAACTTTCCAAACCTGCGAGAGGAGACGGTTATGAAGACGACTGGTGAAAAGATTCGAGAGAGCCGCACGCATCTGGGCCTTACGCAAACAGAACTGGCCGATAAGATTGGTGTCACGCTGCGCACGATTACCAAATATGAAAAACAAGGTGTAATGCCTCGCGGTGTAAATCTTCAGAGGTTGGCAGAGGTGCTAGGTGTTTCCACGGCATATCTAAGCAACGATGAGATCGTAGATCCCAACTATGGACTTGAAGAGGCACCATACATCGAGAGCGCAAGAGCAGCCTATGGCCGTAAAGGAGCAACTGATGTAGAGCAGCTGCTGACACAAACGCGTGCTCTCTTTGCTGGTGGAGATGTCCCCGAGCAGGATAAGGAGCTTTTCTTCCAAGCAGTCACTGAGGCGTATTTTGCTAATAAGCAGCGAGCCAGCGAGAAGTTCACCCGTAAAGACTACAAAAAGTAAGCAGGAATATTCTGAGTGTACGGATTTTTGGACAACCCTTGTGGTACTGTCAGGCTGTATAATAGAAAACTACTTTCTGAAGTGAGGCGAGTGGATTGCTGACGATGACGATTAGGCAGGAAGTAAGTCGATTGAAAATGAAATATCAGACAGATGACCCGTATGAGATCTGCGAGTATTTGGATATCCAGGTGATGGAACGTCCAATGGGAAAGAGTCCCCGTTCCTGCAAGGGCTTTTTCCTGGTTTCTTCTCGGTGCAAACTGATTGTAATCAACAGTGATTTGCCCGACAGCATTCAACGGATCATCATTGCGCACGAGCTGGGGCATGCAGTCCTCCACAGCGATTCTGCCATTAACACCTTCCATGAGTTTGCGATGTTTGAGGATACAAATCGAATGGAGTATGAGGCGAATGTGTTTGCTGCGGAGTTCATGCTCAGCGATGACACCGTCTTAGAAGCGCTGGAGATGCAAATGGACTTTTATCAGACAGCGAAGTGTTTGTATGTGCCACCTGAGTTACTGGACTTCAAGCTCCGGATTCTACAATGCCAAGGTGTAAGAATCATGGCTCCGTATATCGCGCATGGGGATTTCCTCAAGCGTGATCTGGAGCAGCCGTTGAGTTAAGTATGCTGCCAGGTGAGGCTTATAAGGTCTATGTGAGCGTTTTTGTAGAGCATCGTTCGGATGGGACAATGCTGCCTAGGGAAATCATCTGGGAGGATGGCCAGAAATATGAAATAGACCGCGTGATCGATATTCGCCCAGCCTATGCTGCAAAAGCCGGCGGGCAAGGCGATCGTTACACCATCCAAGTCAATGGTGCAAGAACATATCTCTATTTTGAACGATCCGCCAATCTAACGGGTAATACGATAGGCCGTTGGTTTGTGGAACGAAAGGTGCCATTGAGGGATCTACTTTAGAGCCCATGACATTGGAGAAACTTGTGAGGAGGGAGAAAATGTATAGCGCTGCATTACAGAGGTACTATAACGAGCACGAGCATTTGCCATACACCTTTTATGCTCAGCCAAAACGCTTCACTCAGTATGCGATAGAAAAGAGAGGCGAGCTTTTGGCAACAGCGTATAACTATATCGAGCCGGATGCGAAAGGCACAAGAGACTTCGTTGAATATTCTTCTGCAGACTTTACTGTAACGGATTTCCATTCTGCTGACCGAGTCTGCGTGGTTATGAGGCTTCCGGAACCTACAATGCCATTGCACTGTAAGATGATCGGCTGCTCCGTCAAGTTCGATGGCAGTTGCCCCGTATGGCGTACAGTCGAGTTGACGGAGCAGGGTAGCTTTCTCCTATGTGGCTGGAATGCGGATCATACGCATATGGTAATTAGTGAGGTGGGTGCAGAAACGGAAGAATGTGTTCGACGAATGACAGAGGAATTGAGCTTTCCAATTATGATTGATATAGAATCATTCAAGCTGTAACTCAAATTATGTGTGACAAATATGAAAAGGAGGAGACGCATCAGATGCGTCTCCTCCTTTTTGAAGTGACATAGCACTATAAACTCGTCTATTTACTTGCTGAACGCTCTCCACAGGAAAGTGACGATCTGCGCGCGGGTACAGTCGTTGCCCGGTGCAAAGGATGTCTCGCTCACGCCCGTAGTTACGCCGTTCATGTAGCACCACGCTACCGATTCATACGCCCATTCTGGCACATCGGTGAACGGCAGGAGGAACATCCACGCGCCCGTGAAGCCCTTGCCCTGTGCCTGAGCGTAGCGGTAGATCATGGTCGCAGCTTGCGCGCGGGTACAGACATCGTTCGTGCCGAAGGTTGTCTCCGTCAGACCGGTGACGATGCCGGTGCTCGCCGCCCAGCGAACCGCCTCGGCATAATACGCACTCTCGTCCACATCGGTAAACGGCATTAGATAATTCACCACGGGGGAGCCAGCTGCACGCCAGAGGAAGGTCACGATCTGCGCGCGGGTGCAGGGCTGATTCGGCGCAAAGAGGCTATTGCCGACGCCACCGGTGATGCCGTTTTCTGCCGCCCACTTGACGGCCTCGTAGTAATAGGCGTCGTTGGGTACGTCATAGAAGAAGTTGAGAACGCTGTTGTCCTCCATGAAGGTCACCTTGACCTCCACCTTGCTGCCGGGCATGGTGAAGGTGTACTTGCCGTTGCCCTTGTCGGTAAGCTTCAGATCGTTGCCGTTCTTGTCGGTGACGGAAATGGTTTCCAGCACATAGCCGCTGTCGGGCGTTACCGTGACGGTCACGGTGCTGCCCTTGGAGGCGTTCTTCGGGCTAATTGTCACAGAACCGTTCTCGGTCTTAGCGGGGGCAGTTACGGGATAGCTGGAAGAACTGCTGCCGCCGGAAGACTGCCGCTTGGGGATCACGGTGTCGGCCTGGGTGATCACCTTCGTGGCGGCTGCATCAGAGAAATACTTGTTGCAGGCCTCACAGTACCAGTATTCGATGTTGCCCGCTTCTCCGGTGGTCGCCGCCTTGGCCTCCACATGTTTCAGCTTGTCGCCATGATGGTTGGGGTTGATAGTGCCGTATTCCTCGCCGCAAGTGGCACATTTGGCCTTTGCCGTGCAGGTGGCTTCGTCGCCGAAGCAGTTTTCTGTCTCCACGGCGTTGCAGGTGCAGCTGCGGCTGTGGGTATCGGTACCGTCCACATGGGTCCACTGGCTCCAAGTATGGGTGTGCTCATCGCCATTCTGCCAGTTAAACACAGGCAGTGTCTTACCCGCCGCCGCCAGATACTGGCACTGGCTGTTCCACGGATGTTCGCTGTCGGCGCGGCCATTGATCAGCAGCGCCAGCACTGTGCCACTGCCAAGCTCAACGGCGGTTTTGGGGCCGGTGGCTTCATCTACGGTGCCATATTTCGCATCGTTTTCCGCGATGGCCTTTTCAGCTGTGGAATCCAGATAGTAGCAGTTTTCTACTGTTTTACTGTTGCTGCCAACAACTCCGCCGATAGACGGGCCTGTCATGGTGCCAGCGTTATAGCAGTTGTAGACCTTGGCAGCAGAGTTTCTTCCTACAACACCACCGACATAGACTTTTCCCTGTGCTTTCAGCGTGCCTACATTGAAGCAGTCGTATACCGCCTCGCCTTCGCCATATTGGCCCGCAAAGCCCACAATGCCGCCTACATAAGAAAAGAACGTGGCTTCGCCGGAGCAGTCCACCGTCACAATACCGGCATTGTAGCAGCCGACTACGGTGCCGGCATTGGAAGCACCCACGATACCGCCGGCTTCATACAAGCCGAAGTCGCCGTTTCCGCTTACCTTCACCTCGCCGGTGTTGCAGCAATTCCTAATTGTTACACTTGCGGACAGAGTACTCACGATGCCGCCGGCTTCACCGGTATAACCACCGTTCGCTTCAATCATTCCGGTATTGACGCAGCCCACAATGATGGAATTCGAGGCCCAACTCACAATACCGGCGGCACTAGGTGAGCCACCATTGGCGGCGTTGCTTGTGACGCGGCAATTATTCCGGCAATTCTCAATGGTCGAGTTTTTTGCGGCGCCGCCCACGATGCCGCCGATAGATTTGCTGCCCTTTACAGTGCCTGCCACCGTCAGGTTCTTGATAGCGGCGCCCTCTATATAGCCAAACAGACCCACATAGAGTTGATCTGCATCATCAATGTTCAGCCCATTGATCGTATAGCCCTGTCCGTCGAAGGTGCCGGTATATTTGTTGGATTCATTTCCGATGGGCGTCCATTTTTCGTTGTTCAGGTCGATGCTGCCCGTCAGCACGGCACAGGCGCCGGTGTTCTGGGTCTGACCGTTGGCACCATTGACAACGTCCCGGAACCATTTCAGTCCCGTGGCGGTGCTGATCTGATAGGGTTCTTCCGCAGTGCCGCTGCCGGTGGCAAGCGCGGGGTTGCCGGTGATCCCGCCATTAAAGGTGCCGCCGGTGATGGTGCCCTTGTTGGTCACCTCGCCGTTAAACGTGCCGCCGGTGATGGTGCCGTCCTTGCCGTTAGTCACTGTGCCGTCAAACGTGCCGCCGCTGATGGTGCTGCAGATAACGAACATGGCGTCCGATGTTCCAACGGCGGCTGTGCAGCCGGTGATTTTTACACCGCCGCTAATATTGAGATTGCTGGGAGCTTCGACAGTGCCGCCGTCAGAGATACCGCCGCCACTGCCTGTTACTGCCTGGCAGCCACGAATCTCCGCATTGCCGGACAGGGTGGTGGTTCCGTCATTGCGGATGCCGCCGCCCATAGCAAAGCTTTCATCCGCCGTTGCCTTGCAGTTCTCAATACTGCCGCCGGACATGTTGAACGTGCCCCTATTAGCGACGTACACGCCGCCGCCCATAGCCATGGTGTAATCCGTTGTCGATGCCGTGCAGTCCACAATGCTGCCGCCGGTCATGATAAACGTGCCCGCACCGACATACACGCCGCCGCCCTGTGTCGCATTACAGTTCTTGATGGTGCCGCCCGACATGGTGAACGTGCCGCCACCTATCCAGATACCGCCGCCGGAATTGTTGCCACCGCAGTTTGAGATCACCGCATCACCACTCATCTCAAACGTACCGCCTGCCAATGTTACGCCGCAGCGGGTCTGATTTTCAATTTTACCGCCGGTCATGGTCACCTCGCCCTCGATAATACCGATACCAATACCCCACGGATTGGTCCCGGATGAATCAGTGATGGTGCCGCCGGTCATAGTGAGTTCACCGTTTTGACCGACAAACAGGCCTTCACCTGATTCTGCCATTGACTCGCCCCATACATCCAGCGTACCGGTCTTGGCTGTGCTGGTATCACACAGTGTCAGCGCGTACTTGGCAGCGCTCTCGCTGCTGTCGCTGTTATAAACACGGATACCGGCATTAACCTGTCCCTGTATTGGAGGATAATAAAGTTCGGGGTCTTTGAACAGCAGTGTATGTCCGTTCAGATCCAGCGTCACGGTTCCCTTAACTTCCAGCGAGCCGCTTTCAATCGTCACATCTCCGCCCAGCTGATAGGAGCCGTCGGTCAGGCCGCTGGACATATAATTGCTGATGTTGCTTTGCGTCAGCTTGATAACTGTCTCGCCCTCGCCACTCAGCGCCACCGGGACGCTGTTCTCCGCCGCAGGCTGCTCCGCTGGGTTCACTTCCGGCTGGCCCTCCGGCTGTTCTGGGTTTGCTTCCGGATTTACTTCCTCCTGCTGCTCCTGCTGCGGTTCTTCTGCCGGGGCCGCGCTGCTTTCCGCCGTGGCAAAGGCCGCCACCGGCAGCAGCGTCAGACACAGGCACAATGCCGTTAGAATACTGAATACTCGTTTCTTCATCGTGATTCCTCCATGATGAAAGTCGTTTGGTTCCTCCATAGGAGGAACCAAGGGGATATCCCCTTGAAAAAATTATTTTTCCGTCAGGGCTTCAAAGCCCTTTTCCGCCTGTTGGACGGTCTTTTGGATGATGCCCGAAGCCATTGTGTGAAGGTCCATCCGCAAGACGGCCGCCGTGATCGCCGCCCGCTTCTCCTTCGGTACGTCATAGAGCTTGAGCGAGCAGTCCAGAAAGCGGGAGATCTTGGCCTCCATCGTGAAATACACGTCACAGGGAACCGACATGAAGCCCCGCATGATACTGCCCGACGCGATCTCCATTTCGTAGAAGTCCTTCGGCTGCGCCTCCGGCAGATATGGCCCGAAGATGGTTTGCAGACGCTTAGCCGTGCTGTGGTAAATGTACACTGATGTCGTCGGCAATGAGTAGCCGGTCACATACAGCTCCCGCAGCGGCTCGGTCAGTTCGGCGATATGGAGCTGCAGCGACGTCTCCACGGCGTAGAGAAACACGGGATCTTCCTCCCCGCTGTGCTGCTCGGCGAGGTCAAACTGCCCGCCGAACATCCGCTTCACCAGTTCCAACAACAGCGCCTCCTTACTGGGAAAGACATGAAAGAAGGAGCTTTGCCCGATCCCCGCCGCCGTTGCGATCTCTCCGGTCGTGGTCCTGGTGTAGCCCTTTTCCAGAAATAGCGCTACTGCGGAACGCAGCACCTTCTGCTGTGTCACCAGCCCGTTTAACAGTTTTCCTTTCGGCAAATCACCGCCCCCTTACAACTTTTCTTGCGATTGTGCTTTTATAATAACACGCCCAAGTTTATGGTGCAAGCAAAAGCTCATTGTGATTCTGTTTTCAGAATAATGTGCAAACCTTACCGACGTTTTATGGTAAGAATACCAAAGAGGTTTGCGTTCAAGGGGAGGAATACACAATACTCGTGAGTTGTTTTTGCCCAGAAAGCAGAAATGGGTATTATGGCGAATGGATGGATCTAATGGTATCCTGTCTCCGTACTTATTAGATTTCATCTCCGTTATGGAGCTTCATAAGCTGTGAGCCAACACATTCTGGCATTTCTGGGCGGACAATTTGTTTCGCCGCTCTCTTTGCGCTTTGATTTGAGTTTTCAGATCAGAGCGCTCTTTTTTTGTCCAAATTCCGCATTGCGGGTTTGAGAAATATTTATTTGAAAGGTGGAACAAGCAAATGATGGAAAGTAAAGTATTCGCGGACAACTTCAGTCGTAGCTTCAGCGAGTCGGGGGACTTCTTTCAGTTCCTCAGCGCTCGGCAGGCCCGTAGCAAGTGGATGACAGCCCCGTCCAAGGAACTCCGGTTTGAGCCGGTGGAACGGGGATCCACGCTCGGAAATCTGTATATGCAGATCTACGACCACAACGGCGATGCAGATGTTCTGGAGGACACAATGGAGAATACCAGCCTCCTGCTGAAGGTGGATGGTAAGGACTACCCGGTCCGGTCCTGTGCGATCAAGACAGTTCTCGAGCGCGCACGCATCTCTGGGCATGCACTCAACAAAGTTTCCAAGACGGTATTCGCCGAGATCCTCAACTACTGCATGGGCGTTGCCTCTGGTGATAGCCTGATCAAAATCGCAGATGAGAAGGTATCGGCAGTACATGGTGGCGATCCGAAAGACTACACCGTTATGGAGATGCTACCTCTATTTAAGGCAACGAGCGACTTTCTCAACCGTGAGTATCCCGGAAACACTTTTATGACAGCCCACTTCGATCACTCCATTGCGACAGCAATCTGGCGTCTGGATGGGCAGGCAGACAAACTCCTTGATACATATCATAGGGAGATTGCTGCCAAAGGCTTGCAAACCGAGAAAATGGTTCCTGCGCTGCGCTTTTCCACCTCCGATGTGGGTATGAGCGGCGCAAATCTCTATCCGATTTTTCTGGTTGGTGCCGAGAGCCGTATTGTTCCATTGGGGTACTCCATTCGCACCGAACACAAGAATGGCGTGGATATGCAGTATTTTGAGGAACAGCTCAGATTGGTCTATGCGCAATTTGAAAAGGCGCTGGACAAGCAAGTGCAGCTCATGAACATCGAGATCCGCTATCCCGTCACTACACTCATGCGTGTCCTGAAAAGAATCAAGGCCCCGAAGAAAGCCTCCTATGAAGCTATGGACTATTTCGTAGCAATTCATGGAGACAGTCCTTGCACGGCCTATGAACTCTTCATGCAGATGAGCGATGTGATCTTCTCTGCGCAGTGTGACGGTGCCTCTGGGCTGAGGATTGCTCAGTTGGAGGAGATTGTATCTCGTGCCTTGAATGTGAATTGGCATGAGTATGATCATCCCGGTGACTTTAAGTGGTAAGAGGTGGTGATCTCACATGAAGAATATTACCTTCGAAGGCATCAGCACCTTACAACGTCTACACCTTTGCTGGCAGATCAGAAAGCAGATTGGAAAGATACATCAACCTATCAAAGTTGAATTCCATCAGCCGATTTGCCGCAAGCAGTATTCTTCCCTCTGGTACGGCGGCCTGGTGGTATCTATCAAGGTACGCGGGTGTGTTTTTGCCATTCACGCCTGCGGAGATATCTACGCCACACTTTACGATAAGAGTGATGGTACAGAATTACTCTATGTCAAAGATAAGAGTAACTCTGGACGTTTTGGCGTTGATGTTTTGCCATATCTGAAGACGGACCATGCCTTATATGCTGCCATGGGTGATACGCATAAACGGTATCGACTCGATATGGAACACAACAACTGGTGGGAGTGCTTTGTCTATACGCCAGAGGGCAAATTCCATGACATGATGTGGGCATTAGATAGTGACCACATCTTCGAGGGAGTTGAGGTAGTACTCTCCGCTATGGATTCAGTCATAAAAGATATCACCGAAAACAAAGAGCGGATTGAATATGGAAAAGACTCGGCATTTTATTGTTGATACGCCAGTAGGACAACTCGCGATTTACGCTAAGCACGATAAGACTGACTGTGCAGCAGACTATCCAGGCGTTTTCATCGACTATGTACGCAAGGATGGCGCTACAGCGATCCTGGCTTGCGTAGAATACGATCCAAACAAGGAAGCACTTCAGACTGTTGTCTACGGCAACTGTGCATCTGACGAGCCGACTGAGTTCGTCGAGCACTACAATACTGATTTTGAAGAGTAAGGAGGATAGATTATGCCTAATTGGGCGTTTGGGTATGTAAATGTCACCGGTACACGGGATGGCATTAAGTCGTTCATTGAACGGTTTGTCAGCGAAGACGATCCTTCAACCATTCCAAGCAAGCGTTTCTTTGCACGGAGCTTCATCCAGTCGAAAAGACAGGCATTCATTGATGAGGCTATGAAAGAATTCTCCGAGCCTGCCGTCGATGCCAAAGCAAGTTACTCGTTTGTCGCGTCGTTCGCATGGTCAGCATACAGTTGCTTGATCGGTGGATATCCTCAGAATTCTCCTAGTGAGTGCCTGACTCTCTCAGAGGCCTGCGCAGAAGATGGCGTTTCTGTCATGATCCAGACCTCAGAGCCGGGAATATGTTTTGAGGAACACATTACCTGCGATGACACGGGGGTGGTTGAGCACACTGAAAAAGATCTACTTGCTTATAAGTGCCGGCATTGCGGAGAGATAACGAGCTTTGCTTCGTTCGAGGATCCTGATGATCAGGAGTGCCCAGAATGCGGCAATTGTGGGTTTGATCGCTGCAAGGAGGTGTAGGCTATGGGGCTGAACCTGAACTACACGCCAAACAGATTGGTGGACATCACAACTCTGACGGAGGACCAATGGCTCAGTTGGAGGCGAAAAGGAATTGGCGGCAGCGATGTAGCTGTCGCCCTTAATTCCTCTCCATATCGCACGGCACGGGATCTTTATTATGACAAAATTGGGGTCGTCATGTCAGATGATGGACCGGACAAAAGCATCACATTCCAGATTGGGCATTTGCTCGAAGATGTGGTAGCTCAAATCTTCGCGAAGAAGACCGGACTATCTGTGTATGAAGACCACTGGATGTACCAACACCCCTTTTTCCCATTCCTGATCGCCGATGTGGATCGCTTTGTAACCCTGCCGGATGGACGCAAGGCCATCCTTGAGTGCAAAACGGCGCATTATGATATGCAATTCAAGTGGGCAAACGGCGCAGTCCCTCGCCACTATGAACTGCAGGTTCGCCACTACATGTCGGTGATGAACATTGATGTTGCATTCATTGCCTGTCTGTTCTCAAATAATGAGAATGACTTTGTATGGCAAAAAATTGAACGTGACCTTGAGGAAGAAGAAAACACAATCATGGAGTTGTCGGCATTCTGGAACGATCACGTTATGGCCCGTGTGGAACCGCCTCTGGTCGAAAAGCCTGATGCAGTTCTGGAGTCCCTGCGTCGCTATTTTGGCCCCGCTGACAAGTCTGAACCGACCGTGGATCTTGACCGGAAGTTTGTGGTGAACCTCAAAGAGATCCTGACACTCAAAGAGGAAAAGAGAGTCTTAGATGCTCAGGTAAAAGCACTTGAGACTCGCATCAAATCCCTTTATGCCCCCATTGTTGAAGAGCTGGGTACCGCATGTAAAGGCACCTGTGAGCAGGGCGGTGAGTCTTTCAAAGTGTCCTACAATCCTCTCTATCGGGAAGGAATATCTAAGGATCGTTTATCCGCTCTGCGAGCTCAGTATCCTGATATCTATGATGAGTTTGTGGATCAGACGGAATCAAGAATCTTCAAGGTGGTCAAATCGGCCATCGCATAAGGAGTGATCAAATGCTATGTCGGTATGAAAGAACCATCTTTAAGTCAGATAAGGGCTTCTGCATTTTTGCTTACAGTACTTCTGATGAGTCTGTTCCAAAGGAAGCCCGTAATCGATCTTACTACCATGACGACAAGATCCATTTCACAGCAATCGGCTATCATCTGATTGCTACAGATGCCGTGGAAGTGGAACTGGATGGAGCGTGGGAGAATTCCAAACACGGTTTACAGCTGTCGGTTTCAATGTGTAAGGAAGTCGTGCCGAGAGATCAAGCCGGTATTCTTGCCTACCTGAGCAGCGGCATCATCAAAGGGATTGGCCCTGAGACCGCAAAGGCCATTGTCGCTCGCTTTGGCGATAAGACGATGGATGTTCTGGAGAAAGAGCCGGATAAGCTGCTTAGCGTCAAGGGGATTGCCCAGAAAAAACTCAAGGCCATCATCAAATCCTACGGGGAAACGAAAGCCTTGAGCGATCTCATGATCTACTTGGCACCCTTTGGTGTTTCGATGAAAAAGGTTGCGATGATCCGGGAAGAGTTCGGAGATAGCAGTCTGAGAATCGTGAAGACGGATCCCTTCCAGCTCTGTAAGATCAAAGGCTTTGGCTTCATGACAGTCGATTCCATTGCTCGCAAAACAAAAGTCAGCTTGAAGCACCCTTTGCGATACTCCGGCGCGATCAACTATGTGCTGGATGAGGCACGCATATCTGGGCATCTTTTCCTATCCGTTGACGAAACGGTTGGCCAGTGCTATGAGCTTCTCAATATGGGCTGCGATGATGAAGTGGTTTCCGAAGAGGAAATCCGCCAGGCGATCACAAATGAGCGTGTGGAATCCCGCATCTATGTTGAGGGAAGCCGTGTATACCTGAGTTACGAGCGCATGTGCGAAGTTAAATCGGCTAAGCGCATTGTGTCCATGATACTCCAAGAGGGTTTTACGAAGATCGACGATTTGGACAGCAAAATCGACAATGCGGAGAGAACCTTGCATCAAAGGCTGGCTCCTTCGCAACGCAATGCTGTGGAGCTGTGCCTCTCGCATCCGATCTCCATCATGACCGGAGGACCCGGCAGCGGAAAGACCACAACGCTACGATTCATACTGGATATCTACAAAGCTGCGTTCCCCGCGAATGAAGTCCTGCTGGCTGCGCCTACTGGCCGTGCCAGTCGGCGCATGGCAGAACAAACGGGTATGTACGCGTCTACACTTCACTCGGCGCTTGGCCTTGTGACGGATGAGGACAGCCCGCTGAACGACAAAGAGTTACTATCAGCAGACTTGGTAGTTGTTGATGAGTTTTCCATGGTGGACATGCGCCTTGCGTATATCCTTCTTGACCGCATCAAGTCAGGCGCTCAGCTGATTATTGTCGGTGACGCTGACCAGCTCCCATCTGTTGGCGCGGGTAATGTGCTGCGAGAGATGATTCGAAGTGAAAAGGTTCCTACGGCAGTCTTAGAGACTGTTTTCCGTCAGGCATCTAATAGCCGTATCATCACCAACGCCTATGCGATCAACCACAACGACACCCATCTTCAGTTTGGGGATGACTTTCAGTTTTTGGAAGTCCAGAACTCGGAAGAGGCTGCGCAGTTGGTCATCAAGAACTATCTGCGGGAAGTTTCTTTGCATGGTATTGAGGATGTGCAGATTCTCTCACCTCTCCGCAAGCGAGGTGCGGTTGCGGCAAATGCGTTGAATGAGACCATCCGGGACCTTGTCAACCCGCCGAACAACTTGAAGAAAGAGGTTAAGTGCGGCAGTCGAGTATTTCGAGTTGGTGACCGCATTATGCAAACGGCAAATCGAATCAATGTGTCAAATGGCGATGTCGGCGTCATAACCGACATGAAGAAAGAGGATGATGAGACGATCACATGCGTGAGGCTTTTGGATGGAAGGACACTACAGTACACGCAGGAAATGCTGGAGGATTTGGAGTTCTCCTACTGTACGACCATTCATAAGAGCCAAGGGCAAGAGTATCCTGTCATCATTGTCCCTCTTTTGAAAGAGCACTATATCATGCTGCGGCGAAACTTGCTCTATACTGCTGTGACCAGAGCCAAGGCAAAGGTCATCCTGATTGGGCAAAAGCAGGCAGTCTTTGTTGCGATCCATAAATGCGATGTGGGTCAAAGAAATACGGTGCTCGCGGATCGAATCGTGGCTTATTATAACCGCGAGCTGAGTCGGCGAGTAGCGTGATTATTTGGGAAACGGGGTGGTCAAAAGCTGCCTCGTTTCTACATTTATTGTGAAAGGACAATTACCATGAGTGAATCGAACTCTAATGTGATCCCTGCCATCAACGCTGTCGATGGGTTTAACCCCGCTGATTTCGTGCGTACTACCGTGGGTGAGGAAGGCGAAAACGATCTCTACCTTGATGTCAAATATCGCCTTCTTTGGTTCCGTCTGCACCATCCGAATGGGAAGATCGACCCGGAGCTTATCCGTGTTGATGAGAAGAATGCGATCGTATGCTGCAGGATCTATGCCGATAAGGCTGACCCAGCTGACCAGTTCATTGGGAAGGCGTATTCTCAGCGATTCTCAACGGAAGATCGCTTTGGCGATCGCTTCTTGGAGATCGCCGAAACAGTTGCAAAGGGCCGTGCGTTGGCGGATGCGGGGTATGGTACGCAGTTCTGTATGAATGGTGAGACTTTGGCCAGTATCATCGCGGATGCCCCAATCAAGATGCCTCCCGATGAAGATGCGGGACACCCTGGTAGTGTCGTGGCGAGTTTTACTGCTCAACCGACAGCGGATGCTCCAGTCTTCTCTCAGGCGGCGACGGCACCTAAATCTACTCAGCCTGCTCAGCAGCAGGTTCAGCCGCCTGTGCAGCAGTCTCATGCTTCTGCTCCGGAGCCCCCAAAAACGCTGGATGAGTACTTGCGTGTCATGACCATTGAACAGGCCAAAGCCGTTAAGGTTGATTTTGGCCGTTTTAGTGGATGGTCTCTCGGTGAAATCGCTATGAAGAGTCCGGGTGACCTCGCGTGGTATGTGAAGAACTATTCCGGCCATAATCTCGCACTAAAAGCAGGGGCTACAAAGCTACTGGAAACGGTAGGCCAGATGGCCAGCTGATTCTTCCCCTAGCTAAGGGAGGTGGTTTAGATGGGCAGAATACCTGATCTGCCATGTGATATTGAGCAAGTGGTTGAACTTCTTGGTATCGAAGTCATACGAGATACCGGGACTCAACTGCATTGCAGGTGTCCATTCTGTGCAGATCGGAAGGCTCATATGAATGTCAAGATCCGCGATAATGTATTTCGGTGTAACCGCTGTGGTAAAGGTGGAGGAATCCTCCACCTTTACGCGGAGTACTGTGATGTCAACCTCCATACGGCTTACGAAGAACTCTGTAAGATTTTCGGGCCAGATGGGAGCGAACCAGTACACAAATATAAGCGGAAGCCTCGCCCCATAGAGACAGTAGAACTTCCGATTGCCTCAGCTGAGGTACGGGATAATACCTATTCCAATCTGCTTTCCTTACTGACTCTATGCCCGACACATCAATCTGCTTTGAAAGAGCGCGGGCTAAAGCCGGAGGAAATGGAGCGGCTATGCTATCGAACGACGCCTACAACACGTTTGAAACGGATTGTCACGGAGCTGTTAGAGCGTGGCTGCATTCTTGATGGGGTTCCTGGATTTTACTGCCAGAAGGACTCTGGCCAATGGGTATTAGATATCCGGGGCTCGGGAATCATGCTGCCTGACCGAAACCTACTTGGCCAAATTGAAGCCATTCAGGTTCGGCTTGATAAGGTCTACAACCAGAAATTCTATAACCTGACGAGTGTTGACCAGTACTACGGAACACAGTCGAAGTGCTGTCCGCATTATGTCGGCGTTCATGTAGGCGATGAAGTGGTTTGCCTTACAGAGGGAGTCATGAAATCCGACCTTGCCTACAGCTTTGCGCAGGGTTCACCTTATGAGTGTGGTTTCGTGGGCCTTACAGGCATACCGAGTTATTCTCAGTACGAACGAGCCCTTGAAGAACTAGACTCCATTGGCGTGAAGAGGATCAACGTCATGGTTGATTCGGATTATCAGGTCAAAGAGGAAGTTCGGAAAGCACGCGACCGATATATTGAGATGGGGGCGGCTGCCGGTTTTGAAATGGCACCGATTACCTGGACGCAAAAGCAAAAGGGCGTGGATGACCTTTACAAGCACCTTTTCCGAGACAAATGATTTGAGAGCTGCAGCGAGTTGCTGCAGCTCTCTCCATTAATTTGCAAAATCTTATATGGAGGACGACACATGAGCGTTGAAATATATATTTGTGATCTTAAACCTGAGGTTCAGGAGCAGGTTCTATCTGAGCTCAATTTGAGTTCTGATAAGGATGGAAACTATGACCTATTCCCGCTTTTCGTTGTTGAAAAGCCGGAGCCGTAAAACACTCGGAGATTTGAGGATAACGAACGAGAGCTACAGCAATTTGCTACAGCACACACATAATTTGCTGAAAGGAACAATAGATATGGAAGTATTTTTGATTATGCCGACCACGCCGGAAGGAAAGGCAAAACTCAGCAAGGAACTGGCCAAGTTCCATGCGGAACAAGCACTAAAGATGGTGCAGAAGTTGCCCTGTCCCACGGAACAAAAGTTGGAGCTTATCGATGCAGTAGTTGAACATTTACGTTCCAAGCAATAGTGTCAACTTGTTTATCCGATTTGCTATAAACAAGTTTAAGCTGCCGCCCTGAGTGAAATCAGGGTGGCGGCTTTTTGCATTATAGCTTGACGTATGACAAGTAATGAAGTACGATAATGGGGAGTGAGAATGTACATATGCAGCTTATGAAGGAAAAACAGGAGTTGACCCATTTGTCATGGTCTGTCCACCGTAATTCTATCGAAATTGGTGGGTCTTTTCTGAAGGCGTATGGGAAATGATTTGGAAAAGGTGGAGCGCATATGAAGATTTTTGCAATTCGAGATGAATCGACGCAGGAGCAGAAGGATCTGGCGTACCTCCTGTATTACAAGCAGGAAAAGCAGTTCTATATTGAGCTGCCTGAAAATGCGGATGCATGGGAAACGCCGCTGTTGCTGGACTCCTTTGTGAAGCGTGGGGAAACCACAGTCAATTCCTATTGGAGCAAGATCTGGGTTCAGCAGCGGATCGTTCCGATCGACCGCCAGAACATCGGTGAGATTCTGCGCGACAATCATCTGAAGGAATATGATGAGTACGAGCTTCTGATGCTGGCAATGGGGCGATGCGCACAGGATGATTACTACCTTGTTCCCATTAACGAGAAAGAGCTTCCGGAAGAAATTACGCGGCGGTTCTCAAAGAGAATTGAAGATGTGCTGCCGCTGGAGAACCATTGCCTGCTGGTATTTTTCCGGGATGGCGTAGTGAAGAAGTGCGATTTGCAGAAGCATTTTGAAAAGACGAAGACATTTCAAGTTCTTCTCAAGAAGCCGGACTATTTTCAGTATGTACAGATGCAGACCGGCGGATACGGTGTTGCTTGGGATGTGAACATGACCATTTCGGACACGATGCTCTACCGAATTGGCAAAAGTGTTCCGCTGACGATGGAAGACTTCCGGAACTTTGCCGCGCACAGAATCATCAACGCATCGGAAGCGGCGGAGATATTAGGTTGCTCCCGGCAGAACATCATTGACCTGACGAAACGCGGGAAGCTTCATCCGATCAAAACATCGGAAAAGAGCACGCTGTATCTCAAAAGTGAAGTCCTGAAACGAAACTGGCAGTGAGAATACGTTATACCCCTTTATACCCTTTTGAAAGGGGTATAAAGGGGTATAACGTTCTTTGGAGAACTTTTCAAAAAATCTCATTTGCACCTTTTCAAATGGGTTCCAATCCGTTACAATATATCTAACAATCTAACAATGTAATGCGAGGTGTTGCTATGAAAACAACAGACCAGCCGCAGGTGAAGCAATACGTCATCTATTCCCGCAAATCCAAATTTACCGGGAAAGGCGAAAGTATTGAGAACCAGATTGAGCTGTGCCGCCAATATATTGCAATGCACTTTGGCGAAGACGAGGCGGAGCATGCGCTTGTATATGAGGACGAGGGGTTTTCCGGCGGCAATCTGGAGCGTCCGCAGTTCAAGCAGATGATGAAGGATTCCCAGAAGATTGAGTTCGCTGCTATTGTCGTCTATCGCCTTGACCGTATCAGCCGCAATATTGGTGACTTTGCAAAGCTCATCGAGGATCTGGGTGACCGGCACATTGACTTCATTTCCATCCGGGAACAGTTCGACACGTCCTCTCCAATGGGGCGTGCAATGATGTATATCGCGTCAGTGTTCTCCCAGCTGGAGCGAGAAACCATAGCCGAGCGTATCCGCGACAACATGCATGAGCTGTCCAAGACCGGACGCTGGCTGGGCGGGACGACACCAACTGGCTACGCTTCGGAAAGCTTGTCCAGCGTAACAGTAGATGGCAAGGTTAAAAAAGCTTGTAAGCTCAAACCTATTCCGGAGGAGATTCAGCTGGTAAAGACAATTTTTTCTGTGTTCACGGAAAGTGGCTCCCTCAGTAAAACTGACCAGTACTTATTAGAGCACCGCTGTGTCACAAAGCGCGGCAAGCAGTTCACGCGCTTTGCCATCCGGGGTATTCTGACAAATCCGGTTTATATGATTGCTGACGATACAGCGTATCAGTATCTCAAGGAGAACAACGTAGACCTTTTTGCTGAGCCATCGGAGTTTGACGGTGAGCACGGTATTATGGCCTACAACCGCACGCTCCAACGCCCTGGCAAGGCTACTCAGATTCGCCCGATGGAAGATTGGATTGTGGCAGTGGGGAAACATCCCGGCATTATCTCCGGTGCAAACTGGGTACGAGTACAGTCTATGCTGGACGTGAACAAATCCAAGAGCTACCGCAGGCCCCGCAGCAATGTGGCGCTTTTGTCCGGCCTTCTGCGTTGTGGCGAGTGCGGTGACTATATGCGCCCGAAACTGACTGGTCGCACTAATGCTAATGGGGAGTTGATTTACACCTATATGTGCTCCACCAAAGAGCGCAGTCATGGTGCTGTCTGTAGTATGAAAAACTGCAACGGAAACACTCTAGATGCTAAGATTGTTGAGGAAATACGTAAGGTTGCCACCGACAAAAAAGACTTTGGCCAGTTACTGTCAAAAACCAAGAAAGTAATCAATGACAACAAAGCAAGTTATGAAGCTGAGTTGACTTTATTAGTGAAGAACCATGCTGAAACAGAAGCCCGCATCAAACGACTGGTGGAATCTCTGTCCGTTGCCAGCGAGACCTCGGCCAAATACGTCATGGAGCAGATCGATGAGCTGCACCGGCAGAGCGAACAGGAGCAGACAAGAATTGCTGAATTGGAAAAGCTTGCTAGGCAGAGTAATGCTCTGAGCCAAAATCTATTTTTCTATAGAGATATGATTGAGTCATTCGCCGACACGGTGGATTCGACTACTATTGAAGAACGGCGTCGCCTGCTGCGTACTATCGTCAAAAAAGTGGTTTGGGACGGCAAAAACGTCTATGTATACCTCTTTGCGGAGGATGGAGAGCTAAATTTGCCGCCCATAGGGCAGCTTATGTGTCCGTCAGGAGAGGATAGCGAATGAGATACTAATGTACTTCCGGGGACAGAAAAAATTGCAGGGGGAGGTGTCGCTGAACGAGGCGCTGGACACGGGGCCGGAGGGTGACGCATTGTATTTGGGCGATGTGGTGGGAGAGGAGGACACCATGCTGGAGGAACTGCAAAGCAAGGAGGACCGCCGTCTGCTGCATCAGCTGCTGGCCCGGGAGCTGACCCCTCGGGAGGCGGATGTTCTGCGGCGGCGCTACGGCCTGGACGGCCATTTGCCCCAGACACAGCGGCAGGTGGCGGCCCATTACGGTATCAGCCGCAGCTATGTGTCCCGTATTGAGAAAAAGGCGCTGCACAAGCTGGAGGAGGCCCTGCGGGACCGGAGATAAAAGGCATCTTAACAACGCCTTAACGGCTGTGGCGGAAGGCTGTGCAGGTTGCATGAGGAAACATTCGCGCGGCGATAGAAATTCTCGCAACTGCACATTGTTTTCCATAATGAATTTGTTATAATGGTAACAAAAGACTGGGGGTTTCGGAGGAAAAGCGTACCTATGAGAAACTTTAAATGCTCCATCGCGGATATGCGTAAGCAAGTGTTTGCCGAAGTGGCGCGGCTGGCCTATGAGGGCGGAGACTACCGCCGTATGGAAAAGCTGCCCTACAAGATCGTTCCCGGTGAGGTGGGCAACCAACGGGAGTCCATCTTTTTGGAACGGGCTATCGTAGGCGAGCGCATACGGCTGGCTATGGGCCTGCCCCTGCGGCCGGTGGCGGAGCACAGCCTGCTCAGCGACGGGGTGGAGGAGAGTGCCATCGCGGAGAAGTACTACGATCCTCCACTGGTGAACATCATAAAATACGCCTGTAACGGCTGCACGCCCACCCACTATGAGGTCACGAATGCCTGCCAGGGCTGTCTGGCCCGCCATTGCCAGAATGCCTGCCATAAAGGGGCCATTGCTATCGAACGCGGACAGGCGCATATCGACCAGGATAAGTGCATCAAGTGTGGCAAATGCCGGGATGCCTGTTCCTACCACGCCATCATCAAGTTTACCCGGCCCTGCCAGGAGGCCTGCGGCATGAATGCCATTGGTCAGGATGAGTACGGCCACGCCAAGATCGACTATGACAAGTGCGTCAGCTGCGGTATGTGTCTGGTGAATTGCCCCTTCGGCGCGATCGTGGATAAGGGCCAGCTGTTCCAGCTGATCCACGCCATCCGTCGGGGCGACGAGGTGGTGGCGGTGATCGCGCCGGCCTTCTGGGGCCAGTTCGGAGACAATGTAACGCCGGGACAGATCAAGGCCGCCATGCAGCAGCTGGGCTTTGCCGCGCTGGAGGAGGTGGCCGTGGGCGCCGATCTGTGCGCGGTGGAGGAGGCCGAGGAGTTTTTGCGTATGGTGCCGGAGAAGCAGCCATTTATGGCGACCTCCTGCTGCCCGGCATGGTCTGTGATGGCCAAAAAGGAGTTCCCCGGCTTTGCGCCGTATATCTCCATGACCATGACGCCTATGGTGCTGACGGCGCGGCTGCAGAAGCGCCGCCGGCCTGGGTGCCGCGTCGTCTTTATCGGTCCCTGCGCCGCCAAAAAGTTGGAGGCCAGCCGCCGCAGTGTCCGCAGTGATGTGGATTTTGTCATCACCTTCGAGGAGCTGAGGGGAATGTTCGAGGCCAAGGGAATCGATTTCAGCCAGATCCCCGATCTGCCCTCCCACTACGAGGCCAGTGCCCCCGGCGTAGGCTTTGCCGCCGGCGGCGGCGTGGCCAAGGCGGTGGAGGAGGTGATCCACCGCCTGCACCCGGAGGTGGAGGTCAAGACCGCCGCCGCGGAGGGGCTGAACGAGTGCCGGAAGATGCTGCGTATCGCCCGGACGGGCAAGTATGACGGCTACCTGCTGGAGGGCATGGCCTGCCCCGGCGGGTGCATTGCCGGCGCCGGTACCGTGCAGCCGCCGGAAAAGTCCCGCCGTGCACTGGAGAAGTATAAGGCGGCGGTATCTATCAGTAACCCGATGGACTCCCAGTATCTGGAGGGGACCCGCCTTCTGTACGAAAACGAGGCGGACTGGGACCGCGTGGGTCGGCATTGACGAATTTGGTGTACAGAAAGAACGAAAGCGCTCCAGATGGGGCGCTTTCGCCCATTGTGACGAAGATGGCGGCGGCAGCAGACGTGTTCTGCCGCGCTTCGACCGTGTGCGGTGTTATAATGGCAGACAGCAGAGTGCCCACCGCCAGCCGGGCGGCGGAGGAATGGGGGTATAACAACGGAAATGAGACTGCATGAGCGTGAACACAGGCGCTATATCCTGCGCCGCATGGTGTATGAGTTGTTCGGCGTTGGCGGTGAGGACGGTGGACGTCCCATATCTGCGGCGG
>ENA-OOYV01000014-OOYV01000014.1-human-gut-metagenome-genome-assembly--contig:-NODE-14-length-125397-cov-9.847705_pt1 | contig 125397 bp, 79 predicted proteins | sample MGYA00241704_ERZ501380 | MGnify/ENA primary metagenome ERZ501380 (study PRJEB25962, sample SAMEA2042984) | human gut metagenome | biome: human gut; feature: human-associated habitat; material: faeces...
TTGTAGCCTACCGTGGGTTCGAATCCCACCCTCTCCGCCAATATATAAAAAGTTAGTAAAAGCTAACTTTTCTCTATATTTGGAGAATTACCCAAGTGGCTGAAGGGGACAGTTTGCTAAACTGTTAGGGTTCGTTTAGGGCCGCGAGGGTTCAAATCCCTCATTCTCCGCCAAAAATTGCGTTGGTTGTTTTATATACTGACGTTTTTTTGTAATATTTATTATTAAGTTTTAAGAGAAAACATAGTAGAAATAATAAGAATAAATTTCGGAGGTCTAATATGAAATTAAATATTGTATTGGTAGAACCAGAAATACCTCAAAATACGGGTAACATAGCGAGAACTTGTGCAGCTACTGGAGCAAAATTGCATCTTGTTAAACCGCTAGGATTTAGTATAAGTGATAAATATTTAAAAAGAGCCGGATTAGATTATTGGGATAAATTAAAAATAGAAGAACATAGTTCGTTGGAAGATTTTTTTAAAAAGTATTCTCCAGAAGAAACAAATATGTTTTTCGTTACTACAAAGGGAAAGCAAGTATATTCACAAAATATTTATAAAGAATTAAATGAGATATTTGTATTATTTGGAAAGGAAACTAAAGGACTACCAGAAGATATATTAATAAAATATATAAATAAAACAATTCGAATTCCAATGAGGGAAAACTTGAGATCTTTGAATTTATCTAATTCCGTAGCAATAGTGGCATATGAAATATTAAGGCAAAATGGCTTTAATGATTTAGAACAAATTAGTGAATATTTTGATTAAAGACTTTAATATTTTGGAACCAAAATTAAAATATTTCATATATATTATTAGGTGATAATATATATGAAGTTAGGTTTATGTTTAGCTGGTGGAGGAGTGAAAGGTGCTGCGCATATTGGAGTACTAAAAGCTTTTGAAGAAGAAAATATTAAATTTGAATATTTAGCGGGTACTTCATCTGGAAGTATTATTGCGACGATGTATTCAATGGGATATAATTCGGAAGAGATATACGAATTATTTAAGGAGTATTGTAAGAAAATAAAATATGTAGATGGATTAAACTTTTTTTCGATAATTATAGGATTATTATTTGAAAGAAAGCTGAAAATTACAGGATTAAATAATGGAAAAAAATTAGAAAATATAATAGAGAATGTTTGTAAAAAAAAGAATATTTATTATATTTCTGAAATAAAAAAGAAATTAATTATTCCAAGTGTTGATTTAAATGATGGAAAAATTTATTTTTTTTCGTCAATAAATAATAATAGAGGTTATTCTGATAAAATTATATACATTAATGATATTGAAATCTGGAGAGCAGTTAGGGCAAGTTGTAGTTATCCAGGAGTATTTACACCGTGTGATTATAATGGAACAAAATTAATTGATGGTGGAATTAGAGAGAATGTTCCATGGAGAGAATTAAAAGAAATAGGTGTTGATAAAATTATTAGTGTAATATTTACAAAGCAAATAAAGAAAAAAAATGATAAGAATATTATAGATGTTGTTAGTAATTCAATTGATATATTATGTCATGAGCTTTCGAATTATGAGTTAGATGGTGCGGATTTTTTACTTAAAATAAATACTCCAGATATTTCGCTATTAGACACTAGCAAAACAGATTATTTGTATAAAATAGGGTATGAACAAACAAAGGAAAAAATGAAAACAATAAAGAAATATATATATGAAAAAAAGTAAGTATGATTTATTAAAATAGTATATTAATAAAAAATTTATATTTAGCAAATAAATAATAAATTAAAGAATAATATAAGGAAAAAAAATATAAAAAATACTAAATAAAAGAAAAGAATACATATTCTAAAAATTAGAACATGTATTCTTTTTCCATTATTTTAAAGAAGTCTGTTTTGTTACATTTTCAGCAAGAGTAGCTGAAAATTCTTTTTCTTTTTTGGATAAGTTATCTTTTGCAACAGTCATTAATAATTTTAATCTATTTGTTTGATTAGCTTCGCTTGCACCTGGATCATAGTCAATTGGAGATATATTTGCTTTGGGATATTTATTTCTAATGGTTTTTATTACGCCTTTTCCAACAACATGATTTGGTAAACAAGCAAAAGGTTGTACACAAACAATGTTTGGAATACCATTTTCAATATATTCAATCATTTCAGCTGTTAAGAACCAACCTTCACCAGTTTGATTTCCTATAGATAATATATCTTTTATTTTGTCTTCTAATTCCCAAATGTCGCAAGGTAGTAAATATCCTTTTTTAGAATTTGATAATGCAATTTTAGAGTCCTTTTCTAAAATATCAATTAATTTTATTGCTGTTTTAAAAATTTTTGACTTTACTTTGTCTGTTTTTATTAGTTGATTAAATGTTACTTTATGTGTAGCAATAAATTTAATAAATCCCATAAAGTCAGGTAAAACTACTTCAGCACCTTCTTCTTCTAATTTATTTACTATAAAGTTATTTCCAAATGGATGGTACTTTATTAAAACTTCTCCAACAATACCAACTTTAGGTTTCTCGATACTAGTATCTAATTCGATTTTTTCAAAATCATTAACCATATCATAGATACTTTGTTTAAATTGTTTCATCGTAGATTTTTCTAATAATTTTTTACATTTATTTAACCAATCTTGATATAATTTTTCAGTTTCTCCCTTATTCTTTTCATATGCTCTATTTTTGGTTAATAATTTTTGGAGTAAATCCGCATAAACCATTGTTTTAAGTAAACGCTCAATTAAAGGTAAAGTTAATTTAAATCCAGGCATTTTCTCCATACCAACAACATTAAATGATATAATAGGAACATTTTCAAAACCCGCATCCTTTAGAGCTTTTCTAATAAATCCAATATAGTTTGTAGCTCTACATCCTCCACCGGTTTGAGACATTATTAATGCTGTTTTATTAATATCATATTTTCCAGATTGAAGTGCCTCAATCATTTGCCCAACTACTAATATAGATGGATAGCAAGCATCATTATTTACATATTTTAATCCGGTTTCAACTGTATTATTTGTGCAATCTCTTAAAAGTACAAGATTATAACCACAACTTCTTGTAGCTGCTTCTATTAATTCAAAATGAATAGGAGCCATTTGAGGAATTAAAATTGTATAATCTTTTCTCATTTCTTTAGTAAATATTTTTTTATTTACTTCATAGTTTCCTATTTCACCTAAAGTACTGCTTTCTTTTTTTCTTTTTTTCATGCTCGCAAGAAGTGAACGTATACGAATTCTTACTGCACCTAGATTATTAATTTCATCTATCTTAATTAATGTGTACATTTTATTATAACTTGTTAAAATTTCTTCAACTTGATCTGTAGTTACTGCATCTACTCCACAACCAAAGGAATTTAATTGAACTAACTCTAAATTATCATGTTTACCTACAAATTCCGCGGCTGCATATAGTCTTGAGTGGAAAGCCCACTGATCTACAACACGAATAGGTCTTTTGACTTCAGATAAATTTGAAATACTATCTTCACTTAAAACACATAAGCCTAAACTTGTGATTAATGTATCAATACCATGATTTACCTCCGGGTCTACGTGGTATGGTCTACCTGCTAAAACTATACCTTCAAGATTGTTACTTTCAATATATTTTAAAGCTTCTTGTCCTTTAGTGTGAATATCTAATTTACATTTCTGATATTCTTCTTCAGCCTTTTTTGCTGCAATTAATAGTTCCTTTTTAGTAAAGTTATATTCCATAAATTCAGGTAATTCTAATATTGTATCAGCAAGTTTTTTAGGTTCTAATGGTAAAAATGGATTTAAAAATTTTATATTTTCATCCTTTAATTCTTCAACATTATTTTTTAATACTTCAGAATAAGAAATAACTATCGGGCAATTATAATGGTTATCAGCTTTTTTGTATTCTTTTCTTGAATAAGGAATACAAGGGTAGAATATTGTTTTTATTCCAGATTTTATTAAACTGATAATATGTCCATGAGAAAGTTTAGCTGGGAAACATACGGATTCAGATGGCATTGATTCAATTCCCTTTTCATATGTACTTCTATTACTTTTTTCAGATAAGATTACCCTAAAACCTAGATTAGTTAAAAATGTAAACCAAAATGGATAATCTTCGTACATATTAAGAACTCTTGGGATTCCAATAGTACCACGTATAGCTTTATCTTCATCTAAAGGTTTATAATTAAATATTCTTTCATATTTATATTTAATTAAATTTGGTAAATCTGTTGTTTTTGAAGATAAATTTCCAGCGCCTTTCTCACAGCGATTCCCAGATATATATTTACTTCCGTTATTAAATTTATTAATTGTTAATAAGCAATGATTTTCACATCCATTACAACGAACATGAGAAGTTTGAACTTCTAATTTATCAAGGTCAGATAATTTCAATATTGTAGAATCATATTCCATATCCATATTTGATTCATATTGTTCTTTAGCAAGTAATGCAACTCCATATGCTCCCATTAAACCAGAAATATCTGGTCGTATTACATTTTTTCCAACAATTAGTTCGAATGCACGTAAAACAGCATCGTTATAAAATGTTCCACCTTGAACTACGATATGGTCTCCTAACGTTTTTGTGTCTCTAACTTTCATAACTTTTTGAATGGCGTTTTTTATTACGGAATAAGATAATCCAGCAGATATATCACCTACAGAATAACCCTCTTTCTGAGCTTGTTTAATTTTAGAGTTCATAAATACTGTACATCTTGAACCTAAATCTACAGGATTTCTTGATTCAATTGCAGATTTAACGAATTCTTCAATAGATAAATTCAAACTCTTAGCAAATGTTTCTATAAAAGATCCGCATCCAGATGAACAAGCTTCATTTAACATTATGTTATCAATTGCGCCATTTTTCATTTTTATATATTTCATATCTTGTCCACCAATATCTACTATACTAGTTACGTTTGGCATAAATTGTTTAGCAGCAGTATAGTGAGCTATTGTTTCGATTTCATTTAAGTCTATATTTAAAGCAGTTTGTATCAATTTTTCGCCATACCCAGTTACCCCACTAAAACGTATTCTGGCAGATTTAGGAATTACACTATATAATTTTTTTAGCATATTCATAACGCTATGTAATGGATTACCCTCATTACTTCCGTATAAAGAATATAGCAAGCTTCCTTCTTGGTCGATTACTACTAATTTAGTTGTTGTTGATCCTGCATCTATTCCAATAAAACAATCTCCAGAAAAATTGTTTAAACTGCCTTTTTTAACTTTATCTTTATCGTGTCTTTGTTTAAATTCATTATAATCTTCATCTATAGAAAATAAAGGTGATAAAGGCTTGGTTGTGTCATCATGAGAGACTCGTAATACCTGTATTTTGCTTTTTAATTTTTCAATAGTTATAGGAGTTGTATTAAGTGAATCAAGAGCAGCTCCTTTTGCAACTAATAAATGAGCTTCTTCAGGTATAATAATTTGTTTATCTGTTAAATGTAATGTTTCAATAAATCTTTGACGTAATTCTGACAAATAGTTTAAAGGTCCTCCTAAGAATGCAACATTTCCTCTTATTGGTCTACCACATGCTAAGCCACTTATTGTTTGATTTACTACAGCTTGAAAGATTGAAGCTGCAATGTCTTCTTTTGCGGCACCTTCATTTAATAAAGGTTGAATATCAGTCTTTGCGAAAACACCACAACGAGATGCGATAGGGTATATCATTTTATGTTTTTTTGCAAGTTCATTTAAACCTGTAGGGTCGGTACTTAGAAGTGAAGCCATTTGATCTATAAATGCGCCAGTACCTCCAGCACAAGTTCCATTCATACGCTGTTCAATAGAGTGATCAAAATAAATTATTTTTGCATCTTCTCCTCCTAATTCTATTACGACATCTGTTTCAGGTATATATTTTTCAACTGCACGTTTACAAGAAACTACTTCTTGAATAAATGGTAAATCTAAAAATTTTGAAGCAGACATCGCACCAGAGCCTGTTAGTGCAATTGTATAGTTATACTCAGAAAACTTTTCTATTAATTTTTCTAATACATTACATATGGTATTCTTTGTATCTGAAAAATGTCTTTGATAATCTCTATATATAACATTTAAATCATTATCCATTACTATTATTTTTACGGTTGTAGATCCAACGTCTAGACCTACATGTAATACATTATTCATATAAATTCTCCTTCCTTTTTACTTCAGTAAAAAGATTATAAATCAACTATAATTGTATACGGAAATAAGAAATTTGTCAAATATATTTAAAGTGTAAATAATAGAAATTTAGTAGGTTATTGGAAGGTTATGTTTAGATAAAAATGAAATAATTTAAAGTCCATTTTTATAAATTTGTTCTAAAAAGGACTTGCTAATAATATTATTAAATATAAAAAATGAGAAGGGAGAATATAAAATGAAGAACAAAAAGATTGTAATTACATTTTTAATACTAATTGTATTGTGTATTGGAGTATTTACATATTTAAAATTAATTCATAATAAGAATAATGAGGTAGATATAATGCCAGAAGAAGAAATTTCTGATGAACAATTTAGAAAAACAATGGTATCTCTTTATTATAAAAATAAAAACAACAATGAATTAATGCCAGAAGTCAGATTAATAGATGTTAAACTGTTAATAAATGAGCCATATGTTACAATTTTAAATTTATTAATGGAAAGTCCTAAAAATGATAATTTACAATGTGTTATTCCAGAAGGAACAAAAATTAATAAAATAGAGTTAAAATCAGACATATTATGGATAGATTTATCAGAGGAGTTTATTGATAATCATCCTGGCGGATTAGAAGAAGAAAAAAATACAATATATTCTATTGTAAATACATTAACAGAATTAACGGAGGTTAATGGAGTTAAAATTTTGATAGATAATGAAGAAAATAAATCTTTTAATGATAATAATATCAAATTTAATGAAGCTTTTTTTAAAATAGATAATGATTCTGAAATTAATTAATTTAAGATATTTAATTAAAAATTAAAAGTATAAGATCATAAATCAGAATTTTATAAGGTAGTTATAAACAATGTATGCGTAATATGTGGATAACCAGTAAAAAAAATTCTAAAAATAAATATCCTATTTTAGAATTTTATATAACTTTATATACTTCCAAATGTTTTTAAAATCACCAAGAAATTTTTCAACTTCTAAAAGAGAGCAAATTGTGTTCTCTTTTTTTTGTGCAAAATTAAATTTTGTTTTTTCTTGTTTTGCGTTTAGTGTGTTATTTTTTTCAGAATTCATATTAATCATATCCTTTATAATAAATATACATTTTTATAACATTATATGTTATAATTAATTAAAATGTGAAAAGGAGTAGACAATGGAATTAAAAGAAAATGAAAGAATAGATGATCTAGAATATAAAAATCTGAAGATTATACAGAAAAACGATGGTTTTTGTTTTGGAATTGATAGTGTTCTACTTTCTGATTTTGCTAAAGAAATAAAAAATGGAAGTAAAGTACTTGATTTAGGAACAGGAACAGGAATATTATCTATTTTATTATGTGCAAAAACTAAACTTAGCAAAATAATTGGAATAGAGATTCAAAAAGATATGGCAGATATGGCAAAAAGAAGCTGTATTATTAATAATTTACAAGACAGATTTGAGGTTATGAATGAAAATATAAAAGAGCTTAAAGGGAAAATTAATAAAAATGGTTTTGATGCTATTGTTATGAATCCTCCATACATGGGATTAAATTCTGGAAAAACAAATGAAAATATGAAAAAACTTATTTCTAGACATGAAATAACTGCAACACTCGAAGATTTTATAATCGCTTCAAAGGACTTTTTAAAGGATAAAGGCTGTTTGTATATTGTACATAGACCTAATAGATTAGTGGATCTTACATATCTTTTAAGAAAATATAAACTAGAACCTAAAGTTTTAAGATTTGTTCATTCAAAAGCAGAAAGTGCAGCGAATTTGGTTTTAATAAAGGCTGTAAAAAATGGTAGACCATTTTTAAAAATAAGTGAGCCATTGTATGTTTATGATAAAAGTGGAAATTATACAAATGAAATATTAAAAATCTATAATAAAATATAGACTTGTTAAAATGTTAGGTTTATAGATAAATCCTATAAAAAATCTAAATATAGAATATAAGGAGAATATGTTAAGCTATTTTGCTACATAGAAAAATAATATGAGTGGAAAATTATATTTGGTGGCAACACCTATAGGGAATTTAGAGGATATTACATTAAGGGCAATAAATACATTAAAGTCTGTAGACATAATTGCAGCTGAAGATACAAGACATACTTTAAAATTACTAAATCATTTAGAAATAAAGAAAAAATTAATTAGTTATCATAGACATAATGAAGAAATAAAGAGTAAAACTCTAATTGATATTCTATTAGAGGGGAAAGATATTGCATTAGTTTCTGATGCAGGTACACCAGCAATTTCTGACCCTGGAGAGGAAATTGTGAAACAAGCAATTGAAAATAAAATAGACATAATTCCTATTCCGGGAGCGTGTGCTTTAATAAATGCTCTAATTGTTTCTGGGATTAGTACTGCTGAATTTTCATTTTATGGTTTTTTACCTCTTAATAAAAAGAATAGAAAAGAAAAGATTGAAGAAATAAAAAAAGAATCAAAAACTATAATTTTATATGAAGCTCCTCATAAGTTACTTAGTACACTAAAAGATATATCTATTGCATTAGGTGAAGAGACTAATATTGTACTTGCAAAAGAAATTACCAAAATACATGAAGAATTTATAAGAGGTAGAATTGGCGACATTATAGATAAGACGGAAAATGTAAAAGGGGAGTTTATTATAATAATAGATAATAAGCAAGAAAAAAATGAAAATGATAATATAAGTAATCAGATTTCACTAGATGAACAGTATGAAAGATATAAAACGAGTGGATTAACAAAGAAAGAAATTATAAAAAAAATTGCTAAAGAAAGAAATGTTAGTAAAAATGAGATTTATCAATACTTTTTAAAGAAATAATAAAAAAACATTGCTAGAATATATTTCTAACAATGTTTTTTTAAACTATTCTTTAGAGTTAATATCTGATATTTGTTTTGAACATTTGCTACAAATAAGTTTTCCTTTATAATCTATTAATTTTTTTGTTCCTCCACAAAAGATACAACTTTGTTCGAATTTTTTTAATATAATAGAAGAACCATCTACATATATTTCAATAGGATCCTTTTCAGAAATATTAAATTTATTTCTTAATTCAATAGGAATTACAACTCTACCTAATTCATCAACTCTTCGTACAATACCTGTTGATTTCATAATTATACCTCCTTAAAATCTACATTTTTCGACAAATTTTACATATTTATTGTATCATAAAAGTATAGAAAAGGCAATAAAAAAAAAAAAATTACTTTTTACTTTTTCTGGAATTTAATATTATGAAAATTACGATATTTATATATTAGTATTAAATAACCAAAAGAAAGAATATAATTAGTATCAAAAGAGGAGTTTTATCATGTTAAATGTTATTTGGCCAATTTTTATTATCATATCATTTATATATGCATTTTTAGTTGGAAGAGTTGATGATGTGAATCAGTCAATATTTGATTCAGCTGCAAGTGCTGTTGAATTATCAATAACTTTTTTAGGTACAATGTGTCTATGGAATGGGGTCATGAAGATTGTACAAGAAACAAGTTTGATAGAGAAGTTAACAAAGCTATTAAGACCAATAATGAAATTTCTATTTCCAAACTTAAAAGATAAGGATACAGCTAATAAAGAAATTTCTATGAATTTAATTGCTAACATATTAGGCTTAGGAAATGCAGCTACACCTTTAGGATTAAAAGCAATGAAAACAATGCAAAAAGAAAATGAAAAAAAAGATACACTTTCAAATTCGATGGCAATGTTTATAGTATTAAATACAGCATCACTTCAATTAGTTCCAACAACTGTAATTGCAATAAGAAGTTCTCTTGAATCTGAAAATCCTAGTTCCATTATTTTACCAATATGGATAGTAAGTATTATTACAGTGGTCACAGGAGTATGTATAACTAAGATATTAATGAAAAAATTTTAATGATTGAGATAAGGAGAGTATTTTAGTGTTTATAGCTAAAATATATGGGATAATATGAATAAAATAAATTATATTTCTTCAGCAATAATTCCTATTGTAATTTTAGTGATTGTTGCATATGGAGTGCATGAGAAAAATAAAGTATATGACACTTTTGTTGATGGAGCCAGAGAAGGTATCGAAGTTGTTTTTAATATATTCCCAACATTAATTGGAATTTTTTTGGCTGTAGGTGCTTTAAGAAGTTCAGGTATTTTAGATCTAATAATTCAAATGATACAACCAATTCTAAGTATATTTAAAATTCCAAGTGAAGTTATGCCACTTGCATTATTAAGACCAATATCAGGAAGTGCTTCAATGGGTGTAGCTACAGATATTATGAAAAATTATGGGGTAGATAGCAATATAGGAAAAATTGCTTCGACAATTATGGGGTCTACTGAAACAACTTTATATACAATTGCAATTTATACAAGTTGTGTGAAAATAAAGAAAATAAGATTTGTGCTTGTTGCTTCATTAATTGCAGACATAGTTGGAATGATTGCTTCTGTAATAATTTGTCAAAATTTGTCTTAAACTTTTTCTTGACTTCTTTTGAAAAAGAGAGTAATATTAGCTTAACCTTTCAAAAGAGGTCAAAATTAATTCTATTAATTTAGTTCTATTAATTTAGTTCTATTAATTTTTTCAGGAAATAAAACCCCAATTAGATAATTAAATTGTTTTTATTCTTGTAGAGGAAAATTATTTTCTTATTCGTGCCCCCGAAGTAAATTTAAATATCCTCTACAATCTATTTATATATTTAGCGGTGGTAGGTTTTACCGTTTAAGATTTTAAAAGAACGAAATAACTGTTCAAGTAAAAATATTCTAATTAACTGGTGTGGAAATGTCAGCTTAGAAAAACATATTTTTTGATTTGCAGAATTTAAAAGTTCTTTACTTAAACCTAAACTTCCACCAATTATAAATGTAATATTACTAAAGTTTGTAAGAGATAAAGAATTAATATTTTCAGCAAGCTCAATGGAAGATAATTCTTTTCCATTTAAATCTAAACATATTACATAACTTCCTTTTCTTATATGGGAAGCTATTCTACTTGATTCTTTTTCTTTTATTTGATTAATATTTTTTTCATTTAATGTTAAAGGAATTTTTTCGTCAGGTAATTCTTGAATATTTAAAATACAATATTTAGATAAGCGCTTTGAATATTCTTGTATTGCTTCACGAAAAAAGGACTCTTTAACTTTACCTATACAAATAATATCAATATGTAACATAAATTTCACCTATACTATATTAATTAAAGGAGTTTGTTTATAGCGACTTGCAACATTTAGACGAATTGTATCTTCATGATAGTGTTCTTCTAATACTTTTTCCAATACTGTTTTATATGCTAATTCAGGAAAGTTGTTTTCTTTACTTAAATGCCCTAACATGGCTGTTTTTAATCCAGACTTAATTAAGTGCGATATAAGTTTACCTGCAACTTCATTTGAAAGGTGACCTGTTGGACCGGCAATTCTTCTTTTTAATGCATATGGATATGGTGAGCATTTTAAAACTTCAGGGTCATAGTTTGCTTCTAATAGAATGAAGCAACTGTTCTCCAAATGATATAAAATATCATCTGTTATATGACCTAAATCAGTAGCTATACTAATTTTGTTATTATTATGGCATATATTAAATCCACATGGCTCGGTAGCATCATGTGGGATATTAAATGGTGTTATTGACAAATCTCCAATTTGAAAATTTTCATTAGTATTAAATACCTTAATATTTTCTGACGAGATTTTATTCTTTTGTTCAATCATTGAATTCCAAGTACCATTGTTAGCAAATACTGGTATATTATGTTTCTTTGATAAGGTTCCAAGTCCCTTTACATGATCTGAATGTTCATGAGTTACCAGTATTGCATCAAGTTTATTTACATCAACATTTATATTAGCTAGACCTTCTTCAATTTTTTTACAACTTTCTCCTGCATCAATTAATACTCTGGTAGAATTAGATTCGACAAAAAGGCTATTACCTGAACTACCACTATATAAACTACAAAACCTAAACATTATATTCATCCTTTGCTATTATTCTGTAACTCTTTCAATTTGAGCCCCTAAATTTCTAAATTTTTCTTCAATGTTTTCATAACCACGGTCGATATGTGACAAATTATATAATTGTGTTTCTCCATCTGCAATTATACCTGCTATAATTAAAGCAGCACCGGCTCTTAAATCTGTTGCATAAACAGGAGCACCAGATAGCTTTTTTACTCCTTCAAATATAGCTGACTTACCTTGTGCTGTAATTTGAGCTCCCATATTATTTAATTCTGCAGTATATTGGAATCTAGATTCCCAGATACTTTCATTAATAATACTTGTTCCATCTGCAATAGATAAACATACACCAATTTGTGGTTGTAAATCTGTTGGAAATCCTGGATATGGTAAAGTTTTTATATTTGCTTTATTAGGTCTTTTATTTGTCCATACTCTTAGGGTATCTCCATTTGCGTCTACATTTCCGCCCATTTCAATTATTTTGGCTGTAATACACTCTAAATGTTTTGTAATGCAATTTTTTAATGTAATATCACCTCTAGATGCAATTGCTGCACACATAAATGTTCCTGCCTCAATTTGGTCTGGAACAATACTATAACTTGCATTGCCTTTTAAAGACTTTACTCCATTTATTTTTATTACATCTGTTCCAGCACCACGTATATCTGCACCCATTGTATTTAAGAAATTTGCTACATCAACAATATGAGGTTCTTTAGCAGCGTTATCAATAACTGTTGTTCCTTCAGCTAAAACACTTGCTAAAATAATATTAATTGTTGCTCCAACAGAAACAATATCCATATAAATAGATGTTCCAACTAATTTTTTTGCAGAAGCTACAATTTTACCTTTACCAACATCTACTTTTGCACCTAAAGCCTCGAAACCTTTGATATGTTGATCAATAGGTCGTGCACCTAAATTACATCCACCAGGTAGGCCAACTTCTGCCTTTTTACATCGACCAAGTAGAGAACCAAGTAAGTAATATGATGCTCTAAACTTACTTGTCATATCAATAGGAGCTTGTAAACAACAAATATTTCTCGTATCTATAGTCATCTCATTTGGAGTATTCCATGTTATTTTAGCTCCAAGTTCTTCTAAAATTTTGCATGATATTTTTACATCACTAATATCTGGTATATTTTCTATAGTGCAAATACCATCAATTAATAAAGTAGCTGGAAGAATTGCTACTGCTGCGTTTTTTGCTCCACTTATTGTTACTTCACCCTTTAAATGAGTTCCGCCTTTTATTATTAATTTTTCCAAGATTATACCCCCAAAAAAAATAAAGTTTCTTTATAAATTCTTTACAGTTATAACATAAAAAACATACTTTTACAACATAATTTTGAATTTTTTTAATATATATTTACTATTATTTGCTCTTTAGCAGATTAAAAATTTGAGTCTGAATATATAAAAAAACATTATTTTAGATTATATATGGGCAGAGTTAATAATAAGAATATTAAAATATAAAAAAGAGAAATATGAATTAGTATATTTCTCTTATAGTTAGTAATTATTTTTTTGCAGTTTTAATTTTCACATTTTGAAACATTTCTATCAATTTAAATTTAAACTTAATATCTGTATTTTTATCTTCATTAATTAAAACATATTCTTCTTCATTTGAAAGTGACTTTTTTATAGTTTCTTTTGACTCTTCAGGAACTATACCAGATGAAACATCAACAAAGCATAGAGGAGGAAACATTACACACCACCAATTTTGACCATTTGCTTTGCCTATTTCAATTCTTAAAGCATCATATGAGCCAGCTGGAAGTGATATATCTCCATACTGCTTTGTTGGAAAATCAAAATTGCCAATATTGATTTTTATGTCATATGAATATCCATTATCTATGACTGTTTGCTTAGCGATATTATAAAATTCATCTGTATGTTCTTTAGCAAGTTTAATTGCTTCTTCCTTTGATGCTGCACTAGAGCAAAGAGAGTTCATGTAATTTATAACATTATCACGAACTTTATATTTTAAATTCTGATCTTCTACACTATCACTGTTTGCAATAACATGAAGTCTAAAAACAGATTCCGAAATATCATTTGAAACAGCATGTACATAAGAAATTGCGGATATATATATAAATAAAGTAAGTAAAAATAAAATTATAAGACATCTTTTAAAATATAAATTGTATTTAAATTTTTTCATAGTTTTCATAAAAATCCTCCATTACAAATAATAATTATTTAATAGAATTATTAACTGAATTATAAAAAATATACATTTTAGGTAAAAAAAATGTATGTCGAAATTAATCGAACGAATTATTTGTAATATTATTGACACATAATTGTAAAAATGGTAAAATTTACCAAGAACAAAAACAAGCTAGGAGGCTTAAAATATGAAGTATACTAATGATAATGTAAAGAAAATTTGTAATTTTTATATGAGTGATTGGCATTTTACAGTAATGTTACTTCCATATATAAGTACAGAAATCAATAAAGGTACAAAAGTAATAACTATTTTTGAAAAAGATTTGACTGAAAAAGTAGAAACATTAGTAGAAAAGCTAAACTTGAAAAATAGAGATAAAATATTAAAAATAAACTGGAAAAGCTCAGATATCAATAGTTCTATGAAAGAATTGCAGTGTAAACTAAAAAAAGATAAAGAAAATATATTAATTATAAATGGAAGTAATTCTTATATTAGTGAGGCAAATAATAAAGTTAATTTATTATTAGAAAGTGAAAAAAATATAGAAAGAAAAATAAAAATAATAGACTGTTATGATTTTGAAAATAATAAAGATAATATGAATAATATTTTAAAAAAATATGATGAAATATTAAACACATCAGGAAATAAAAAAATTAATAATATTATGTAATAAATAAAAAATTAAAATTATAACTTTAATTTTTTATAATCTAGAATATATAAATTAAATACTTTGTAGAATTGCTTTTTTAATTTTTATATATTTGTTTTTTATTATCAAAATATTAAATAATAAAAACTATACAATAATTTTATAGATTATATTTGACTTAATAATAAATTTATTATAATATAGAAACCATATATTATTATATTCAAAAAAATAAATTGATTATGAAAGGAGTTTAATATGGAAGAAACATACTCAATATTAAAAAACAAACTTGATAAGTACAATCAAAGTCAATTGTTAAATTTTTATGATATGTTAGACGAAGATAAAAAAACGAAGTTATTAAACCAAATTGAAAAAATTGACTTTGAACAAATGAATGAATTATATAGAAAAACACAAGAAAAAATCGAGTTTGGAAATGATAAAATAGAGCCAATTAGTTATGTAGAAAAAGATAAAATGAACAAAACAGAGATAGAAGAATATGATAGATTAGGTTCTAATATTATAAAAAGTGGAAAACTTGCTGTTGTTACAATGGCAGGAGGGCAAGGAACAAGACTTGGACATAAAGGGCCAAAAGGAACTTTTGATTTGGGATTAGATTCTCATAAATCAATTTTTGAAATTTTATGCGATACTTTAAAGGAAGCAAAAGACAAGTATAATGTTTATGTACCTTGGTATATTATGACTAGTGAAGAAAATAATAAACAAACCACTGAGTTTTTTGAAAATAATAATTATTTTGGATATGATAAAGATAAAATTATGTTCTTTAAACAAGGACAATTGCCAATGTGCAATACAGAAGGTAAAATTATTTTAGATGAAAATGGGTTAATAAAAGAAGCTGCAGATGGACATGGTGGAGTATTTGAATCTATGAGAAAAGATGGAGTTATTGAAGACATGAATAAAAAAGGTGTTCAATGGGTTTTCATTGGAGGAGTAGATAACATATTAGCTAAAATGGTAGATTCTGTATTTATTGGACTTGCCATAAAGAAAAATGTATTAGCAGCAGGTAAAAGTGTAGTAAAAGCGGGTCCAAAGGAAAAGGTTGGAGTATTTTGCAAAAGAAATGAAAAGCCAAGTGTAATCGAATATACAGAAATTACTGAGGAAATGTCAGAGGCTAAAAATGAAAATGGAGATTTATTATATGGAGAATCTCATATATTATGCAACCTTTTTAATATTAATGCAATTATAGATGTTAGCGAAAGAAAATTACCATATCATAGTGCTTTTAAAAAGGCAAAATATATTAATGAAGATGGAAAATTAATTGTTCCTGATAAACCTAATGCATACAAATTTGAGGCATTTATTTTTGATGCATTTGAATATTTAAATGATATGGCTATTATGAGAGTAAAAAGAGAAGAAGAATTTGCACCAGTAAAAAATGCTGAAGGAGTAGATAGCCCAGAAACAGCAAGAAAATTATATAAAGATTTTTATGGAATATAATTTAATAAATTTAAGAGCTTCTTATTTATATAATTTTATATAGATAGGGAGCTTTTGTGTAAAAAGGAGAGAAAAATTATGGATTATTTACAAAAATATAATGAATGGTTAAATAATGAATTATTTGATAATGATACTAAAAATGAATTATTAAAAATTAAAGACGATGATGAAGAAATAAAAGATCGTTTTTATAAAGATCTTGAATTTGGAACAGCAGGATTAAGAGGAATTATGGGAGCAGGAACAAACCGTATGAATAAATATACTGTTACAAAAGCAACTCAGGGGCTTGCAAATTACATTTTGAAACAGGGAGGAGAAGACAAAGGTGTGGCAATAGCATTTGATTCAAGAAATATGTCACCTGAATTCAGTAAGCAAGCAGCATTATGTTTAAATGCAAATGGAATAAAGACTTATCGATTTTCTACACTAAGACCTACTCCAGAATTATCTTTTGCAGTTAGACAATTGGGATGTATTGCTGGAATTGTTATTACAGCAAGCCATAATCCTTCAGAATATAATGGATATAAAGTGTATTGGGAAGACGGTGCACAAATTGTTGCTCCAAAAGATAAAGAGATTATTGAAGAAGTTAATAATGTTAAAAGTTATTCTGAAATTAAATATATAGATGAAACAGATGCTAAAAATAAGGGATTATATAATGAAATTGGAGAAGACATTGATAATGAATATATGGACGTACTAGAAAAATTAGTTTTGAATAAAGATGTAATTAATAAAAGTGGAAAAGATATGAAAATTGTTTATACTCCATTACATGGTACAGGAAATATCCCGGTTAAGACAATTTTAAAAAGATTAGGATTTAAGAATGTATATGTAGTACCAGAACAAGAACTACCAGATGGAAATTTTTCTACTGTAAGTTATCCGAATCCAGAAGATGCAAAAGCTTTTGAATTAGCACTAAAGTTAGCAAATAAGGTTGATGCAGATATTGTACTTGCAACAGATCCTGATGCAGATAGATTAGGAGTATATGCTAAAGACTCAAAGACAGGTGAGTATATGCCTTTTACAGGAAATATGTCAGGCCTTTTAATTGCAGAATATGAATTATCTCAAAAAAGAGAAAAGAATTTACTTCCTAATAATGGAGCATTAATAAAGACAATTGTGTCATCTAATTTAGCAGATGCTATTGCAAAAGAATATAATGTTAAACTAATAGAAGTATTAACAGGATTTAAATATATAGGAGAACAAATAAAGTTATTTGAACAAACTCATGAATATGAGTATTTGTTTGGATTTGAAGAGAGCTATGGTTGCTTAATTGGAACACATGCAAGAGATAAAGATGCAATTGTAGCTGTTATGGCATTGTGTGAAGCTGCAGCATACTATAGAGATAAAGGACTAACTTTATGGGATCAAATGATGAATATTTATGAAAAATATGGATATTATAAAGAAGGACTAATTTCAATAACAATGAAAGGTATTGAAGGTTCCGAAAAGATAAAAGCTATACTTGAAAAATTAAGAGGCAATCCACCTAAAAAGATAGGAGATTATGATATATTAGCAAACAGAGATTATAGTATAGGAAAAATAATTAATTATGTAGAAAGTAAAGAATATTTAAGTAATCTTCCTAAATCAAATGTGATATACTATGATTTAGCTGACGAGGCATGGTGTTGTATTAGACCTTCTGGAACTGAACCAAAAATCAAATTCTATATGGGTGTAAAAGGAAAAAATATGGAAGATGCAAATAAAAAATTAGAAGATTTAAAAATAGCTGTTAATAAGATAGTAGAAGAATAATTAATGTAACAAAAAATAAAATTATTCATATAATCGTAGGGGTGATTATATGAATAATTTTTTTAGTGAAGGTGATAGAGGACCATATATAGAACTAATACAAAGTACTTTAAAAAAGTTAGGTTTTTATTTTGGAAAAATAGATGGAGTATTTGGTACTAAAACAAAAGATGCAGTAATCAAATTTCAAAGAAAATTTGGCCTTGACCCAGATGGAATAGTTGGAACTGAAACGTTAGACAGAATGTTTCCTTATATAAATGGTTATACATATTATAGTATTAAGCCAGGAGATTCACTATATAAAATATCAAATAAATTTAATACAAATATTAATTTTATTTTAGCCTCAAATCCTGGAATCGATTCATATAACATACAGACAGGACAAATAATAATTGTTCCATTTGGAGATATAGTAAATACAGATATAAGTTATACATTTACTATTATGCAAGCAGATATATTAGCATTAAGAACGATTTATCCATTTTTACAAATAGGTTCGATAGGTAATAGTGTATTAAATAAACCAATTAATTACATAAGAATAGGTAATGGTTCTAAGCAAGTATTTTATAATGCCTCTATTCATGCAAATGAGTGGATAACATCAGTATTGCTTATGAAATTTATTGAGAGATTTTGCAAAGCATATGTGATGGACGCCGAGATTTTTGGATATAGTGCTAGATATTTATTTGATAATTGTTCTTTATATATTGTACCAATGGCTAATCCAGATGGAGTCGAATTAGTTACTGGCTATCAAAGTTCGGAAAGTAAAATTTATAAATCTGCAAAAAAAATTGCAGATAATTACCCACAAATTCCATTTCCAAGTGGTTGGAAAGCAAATATTAAGGGTGTGGATTTAAACTTACAATTTCCAGCCAATTGGGAAGAGGCAAGACAAATAAAATATAATCTAGGTTTTAGAACTCCTGCTCCACGTGACTATGTTGGAGTTAGTCCATTATCTCAACCAGAGTCTAGAGCATTAAATGATTTTGCAATTAAAAATAATTTTAGACTTACTATTTCGTACCATACACAAGGCAGAGTAATTTATTGGAGGTATTTAGATTATTTGCCAGAAAATTCATTTGAAATTGCAAAAGAATTTTCAAGAGTTTCTGGCTATGAATTGGATGATACACCATATCAATCTTCTTTTGCAGGATATAGAGATTGGTTTATACAAAATTTTAATAGACCAGGATATACTGTTGAAGCAGGAGAAGGTGTAAATCCATTACCAATATCACAGTTTAATCAAATATATTCTGATAATGAAGGTATATTAGTATTAGGAATGGTTTTATAAAGGATGAAAATTAAGTGATTATAAAAATATTTAATAGGAAATAATAAAAATAATGGAAAAGTATAATAATAAATGATATAATTGCAAAAAAACGAAAGGAGAAGGTTAAATGGAAAATATGATTTCAGAGGGAAAAATGTTAGAAAAAAAATTATTTAACAAAAAAGAGTGTGGATGGAAAGGAACAAATAAAGATCAAAGACAAATTATCTTCGATTATTGTGATGATTATATTAAATTTCTTAATAATGGAAAAACTGAAAGAGAAATCATATCAGAATCGAAAATAATGGCAGATAAAAATGGATTTAAAGATATTAATGAATATAAAGAACTAAGACCAGGAGATAAAGTTTACTATATAAATCGTGGAAAAAGTATGTATTTAGCAGTAATTGGTAAAGACAGTATAGAAAATGGTTTAAATATTATAGGAGCACATGCTGATTCTCCAAGATTAGATTTAAAACCAAATCCTTTATATGAAGATTCAGGGTTCGTCTATTTTAAAACACATTATTATGGAGGTATAAAAAAATATCAATGGACCACAATACCGTTAGCAATTCATGGAGTTATTGTTAAAACAAATGGTGAGAAAATAAACATATGTATTGGAGAAAATGAAAATGAACCAATATTTACAATTACAGATCTATTGCCACATTTAGCACAGGAACAAATGGAAAAGAAATTAAAAGAAGGAATTAATGGAGAAGACTTAAATTTATTAATTGGAAGTATTCCATTTGATTCAGAAGACGTTTCAGAAAAAGTAAAATTAAATATTTTAAATATTTTAAATCAGAAGTATGGAATTACAGAAGCAGATCTTCTAAGTTCAGAGATTGAATTAGTTCCAGCATTTAAAGCAAGAACAATGGGATTTGATAGTAGCATGGTAGCAGCATATGGTCAAGATGATAAAATATGTGTATATACTTCTCTTACAGCCCTAATGAAAATTGATAACCCAACTAAGACTGCTGTTTGTATTATTTCAGATAAAGAAGAAATAGGAAGTATGGGAAATACAGGAATGGAGTCACATGTATTTGATACATTCATTTCTGAGATTTTAAATAAACTAAATATTAATAAACCAAATTTATTAGATAAAGTATTTTGTAATTCAAAAATGCTATCTGCAGATGTTGATGCAGGATTGGATCCAATCTATTCTTCTGTATCAGAGAAAAATAATGCTTCATATTTGGGAAGAGGAATAGGAATTAATAAATATACAGGTGCAAGAGGAAAATCAGGAGCCTCAGATGCTAATGCTGAATTTGTTGCATATGTTAGAAATATATTTGAGGAAAATGATATTAGATATCAAATTGCAGAACTTGGAAGAGTAGATATAGGTGGAGGCGGAACAATTGCCTATATTTTAGCTAATAAAGGAATTGATGTTATTGATTGTGGTGTTCCAGTTTTATCAATGCATGCTCCTTATGAAGTAACAAGTAAATTCGATGTTTATGAAGCATACAAAGGCTATAAAGCTTTCTGGAATAAATAATTAATTAATATAAAAACAAGTAAAGGATTTTTTACACTTTTACTTGTTTTTTGTTTTTTAGAAAGTATTACATATAAAACATTTGCAAATAAAATGCAATTAACATATAATATAAAAAAATAAGAAAAGAAGATGATAAAATGAAAACAAATGAAACAATAATGCAGTATTTTGAATGGTATTATCCAGCAAATTGTACATTATGGCATAAAGTAAAAAAGGATGCTGTAAATTTGAGAAATTTGGGTATTAGTATGGTATGGCTTCCACCAGCATATAAAGGGTCAGGAGGAGTGTATGATACCGGATATGCTGTATATGATTTATATGATTTAGGTGAATTTAATCAAAAGGGTTCTGTGCCAACTAAATATGGATTAAAAGACCAATATATAGAAGCAATTGAATCATTACATAGAAACGATATAAAGGTGATTGCAGATATAGTATTTAATCAAAAAATGGGAGCAGATGAAACAGAAGAGGTGCTTGCAATAGAGCAAAATCAAAATGACAGAAATATTGATGAAGGTCAATATCAAACTATTTTGGCATGGACAAAATACAATTTTTTAGAAAGAAATAACAAATATTCAAATTTTAAATGGAATTGGACACATTTCCATGGCGTGGATTGGGATGAAAGAACAAAGAAAAGTGCAATTTTTAAATTCTATGGAAAGCATTGGGACTTAGATGTTGATAGAGAGAATGGAAACTTTGATTATTTAATGGGTGCTGATGTAGACTTAAATAATGTTGACGTTGTTGAAGAATTAAAAAATTGGGGAAAATGGTATTTGAAATTTACTGGAATTGACGGATTTAGATTAGATGCAGTAAAGCATATAAGAGAAAGTTTTTTCAAAGATTGGATAGATTGCATGAGAGAGTTTTCAGGAAAAAACTTATTTGCAGTTGGTGAATATTGGAATAACAATATAGATGTTTTAAAAGATTATCTAAAAAAATGTTATTATAATATTAGTTTATTTGACATTCCTTTACATTACAATTTTTATAATGCATCTAATAGTATGCGGTAATTATGATATGAGAAAAATACTTGATAATACACTAGTTAAAGAACTACCCCAAAATGCAGTTACATTTGTTGACAATCATGATACACAAAAAGGACAATCACTAGAGTCTGAGATACAAATGTGGTTTAAACCACTTGCATATTCATTAATAATGCTTAGGGAGGAAGGTATTCCCTGTTTATTTTATGGGGATTATTACGGTGTGAAAGATGATATTTCGCTTTCAATGAAAACAAAAATTGATCCAATTTTACTTGCTAGAAAAAAGTATGCATATGGTGAACAAGTGGATTATTTTGATAACGAGAATATAATAGGTTGGGTTAGAGAGGGAGATAAAGAACATAAAGATTCTGGACTTGTTGTTATTATGTCGGATAATGCAGGTGGGTCAAAGCAAATGAATGCAGGTGAAAATTTAGCAAATTGTGTTTTAGTAGATATAACAGGAAATATGAAAGAAAATGTATATATAGATAAGGATGGAAATGGTATATTTTATTGTGATGGCGGTAGTGTTTCTATTTGGGTGAAGAAATAAATAATATAGTAAAAAAATACAACAATTTATGTTGTATTTTTTTACTATATTATTTTTGACAATGGTGAGCCAGGAGGGGTTCGAACCCCCGACCCCAGGCTTAGAAGGCCTGTGCTCTATCCAACTGAGCTACTGACCCATGACAAAAATTATACTATCATATTTTTATGTATGTGTCAATAGAAAAGATAAAAATAAAGTAAATTTTTTGAATTAAGTTTTTTTAGATGTTGATCTTACAATAGATGTTAGTTTTACAAACTATATTTTACTTTTACAATTCACTAAATTTATGAAAAGATAAAATATGAGTAACAAGATGTGCAAAATGTAAAAAAATTAAAGAAGAAAGATGAAAATTATTTAATTGTAATGAAATTGTAAAGAAAAATCAAAAGATGTGTATCCGTAGAAATAAAAGGATACTATTGAAAAATAAATAAAATATGCTTATTGACGATTGAATCTAATGTCAGTATAATAAAATCAACTTAATACGTTATGCGTTAAAATAAAGAATTATTAAATTTTATTGTGCGTAAAATTTAATGTAAGGAAGGTAGATAGAATGCGTAAACAGGAAAAGATACTAACATCAAAAAATATTATATTTAAAATTACAATTTGTTTTATGATAACTATAATATTAAGCACGAGCTGTACTAATATTATAGTAGCTACTACAAATGAAATAGATAATAAAGAACAGGCGATTCAAAAAGAAAATGAAAATATACAAATAAATAATAAAAAAGAGCTGAATGATAGTGAACAAAAAACAATAAATGCGAATGAAGAAAAACCTCAAAATATGGAGAAATTGCAGACACAAAATGAAAATGAATCTACCAATAATGATATTGGCAAATCTATTTTAGCATCAGATACAATACTTGGAGAAGAAGCTAAAATTTCATCTGCACAAATTATTGAAAGGAAAACTGGTATAGGTCCATTTGATGAGAATGATGAGGCCGGAAACGATAGTTCAGAAAGTAACAATATTGTTAGATCTTTCGATAAAATAACATGGACTGTAGAATGTACAATGGTACTAAAAGATAGTTCAGACCAAAAAAGTTATAGAGGAGGGGTTGTTGAAGTCAAAGCAGAGCTTCCAAATACGTGTAGTAATGTAGTTAAATGGGACTTAACATCAATGGCTTGGGCGCAAAATGCAACAGTATCTAAAGATGGGAGAATATTTACAGCCAAGTATCAAATGAAAACGTCAGAAGTGACAGTGCCAGGGAAACAAACATTAGGTTTTTGTTTAGATGTATTAAATGCACAACATGGCCTAGAAATTTCGCCGGAATTTACTATAGGAGTGTTAGGAAACAGTGATAGTGAAAAGTATAAAATAAAAAATGTTGATGTAGTTTATGTTAGTGCAGCTCCAAAATACAATATTGTTTTACAAAACAATAAAGCATTACAAAACAAAGTGGAAGTTGATTTAGGAGAAGGAGAAGTTCCACGGAAAAATGTATGGATATGGAATAATGCTAGAATTATATAATCAAGATAAAGACAAAGGGATTAAAGGTATAGAATATCCAACTGGAGAAATAACGTTTGATATAAATTTAAAATTAGAGAGAAGCTCTTTTGATAATAAACAGTTAGAAGATATAACTTCAAAATGTAATCCTGTATTATGGAATTACAGTTTGAATGGTAGTACAAAAGGACTAGTAGATGGTAGGGAAATTTATACTAATGGAAATTTATATCAGAGATTGATTGATTCTATGCCATTAGGTACAATTGTAAAAGATAGAACATATCATACAAAAAATTCAGGTAATATATCTATGCTACAAAATGGTTCAAATATAAAAGTAACAATATCTAATTATAAACTAGATGGAATTTTTCCAATATATAATTATAAAGATTATACAAACCGTATCAAAACACCAAGTTATGGTGAAAACGAAGGTATATTTCATGTAACACATTTTCAGATATTTGTACCGGAAAATGAAGAAAGTACAATGGCAGATAGAAATTATTATTTGACAGTAACTGATGAAAATTTAAAAGCAGAGTCTATATCTGGTGCACAAGTAAATAAACAAGAAAAAGAAAATGATGATAAAGTCACAATACAACATATAATATATTCAGCAGAAAAATATTCCCACTCAATGTTACTAGTTAGTGAACAAGAAAAAAATCAACCATTGGGAAGTTCTTTTAGCAGTGGAGATTCCCAGGTAGCTATAGGACAGACATTTGAAATGCGTGCACGTTCAAAATTAGCTTCTACAAATTCATTTGACATAAATTCAATGTGCAAATTTATAAAATTTGATGGAAGTGCGGTTGAACCAATAAAATATCAGGATGGAAGTGTATATAAGAAACACTATTTTAATGGTAGTATGGAATTTAAGGTTTGGTATGTAACCAAGAAAGATGGTACAAATTGGATTGATCAAAAAGAAATGAATAATGCTAACATAGAAAATATGAATATATACGAAAACATAGAAGACATACCAAATGGAGATACTTGCGTTGGAATGTTTTTTGAGTCAATAGGAGGCAATTTAGCAGTTTCATCTGGAACAAGTAATGCTATAGGGATAAGGTTTAAGGTTAAAGAAACAGCTAAAATAGGAAGTACATATGGTTTCACACAAAGAACAAAATATTGGAAAGATGAATTGAATAGAAATATATATACAATAACAAATAAAGACGTAGTATATCCGGATTTGACTTGGGATTCTAAGAATTTGCAATATGTAAAAACTGAATACGACGAAAATGGTACAATGATAGCAGGGACACATAGAGGTGGAACTGTTTATGGAAATACAATTTTAGTATTAGGTGCGGAATTAAAAGTAACAAGAAATGTGGACGAAAAATTAGAAGATGGAAAACAAAAGAGTGTATATGATATTGGAAAAAACGAATATGATGTTATATATAAAGTTTCTCCAAGTATTACAAATAATTTTTCGAACAATAAAGTAACTGGTATTAATCTAAAAATAACAGATACACTTCCAAAAGGGATTAAATATATATCGGGAAGTTGCAATTATGAAGAACCTGAAATAACAAATAACGAAGATGAAACTACCGTACTTACATGGTATAAATATAACTGTTCAATTGGAGAAGACATTGAGCCAATAACTTATAAAGCACATATTAGTGAGGAAACAGATAATGGAACACAGTTTGAAACAAAAACGGTTGTACAGGAAGTTATTGCGGAAAATGAAGTGAGTAAAATAGGAAATTCAAGAATTGAATTAAGAACAGCCAAAAACACAATACAAGTTGTGAATTTACAAAGTTATAGTTTTTACAAAACGACAGATACACCAGTAATAGAAGCAAATGGAATAGGACATTACAAGATAACAACGATAAATAAAACAGACAGCAAAATTGCAGATTTTCAATTATTAGACATTTTACCATACAATGGTGATAATAGAGGAACATCATTTAATGGAACATATATAGTAGAAAAAATTCAAATTAAACAAGTGAATTCTGAAAACAAAATAATAGATAATTCGAATTTAAATTTATATATTACAAATGATAGTAGTGTAAGAGAAAATGTAACTGCAAAAGATGAGAATTTGGGAACAGGAAGTATTTGGGAGAAAGCTTATAGTGAAAAAATAAATAAAATGATAACAGGATATGCAATAACTGGGGAATTAGGTGAAAAAGTCAAATTAGAGGTAGATATATATCTTAAGACAGATGGAAATAAATCAAAGGACGTATATAATAATTCTGCAACAGCACAAACAAATAGTTTAACAGAAGAAATGAAAACTCCTGCAGTTCAAATAAGCGTTATAAGTAGAAAGCTTGAAGGAAAAGTATGGTTTGATAAAAACAAAAATGGACTTATTGATAATGAAGAAGAGTATTTATCTGGCATAAGAGTAAGTTTAGTAAAAGCAGATGGAACAGAAAGCTTTGATGTTGACGGACAAGTAATTGGTGAACAAATAACAAATGAAAATGGATATTACAGTTTTGAAAATATGCAAAAGGGTAAATATAAAGTATTAATTAAATTAGATAATGATAAATATGAAATTACGAAAAAAGATGTGGGATCTAATGAAGAAATTAATAGCAAATTTAATTTAGATTACTTAACAGATATAATTAATAATTTTGATAGCAATGATGTGCCATCAATAACTGTAAAAAATATAAATGCTGGAATTACATATAAAGATACATCGGTTTTAGTACATCATTATATTGAAGGAACGACTACGAAACTGAGTGATGATGTGACTATTAATGGGATGATTGATGATGAATATATTACTAATGTAGCAAATGACATTCCAGCAAATTATGAAGTAGCATTGATTCCAGATAATGCAAAAGGGTTAATGACAAAACAACAAATAGTAGTAACTTATTATTATAAATTGAAAACACCAATAATTGAAAACTTAAATATTTCTAAAGATACTACAATAGAAAAGATAACAGATATTGAGGAAAGAGTTCCATACGAAATGAATTATAAAGCTATGATAGACCAATATATAGGAAATGCACAATTAACAATAATTGATGAGCTACCTTATAAAATAAATGTAGCAAAGTCAAATTTACAAGAAGGTACATATGATCCAATTAACAGAACAATTACTTGGAAAGAAAATATAACCAATATTAATACATTTGCAAATGGAAAAAAAGAAATAGTCATTACAAAAAATATAGAATTGGTGTATGACGACATAAATGTAAATGATAATAAAGTTACAAATAAGGTAAAAGCAATACTAGAACTTGAGACACCAAATACACAAGATACTGTAGAGACAACTAAAAGCATAGATACTGAATATTTAGTTAATATAACTGTTCATAAAAATTGGATAGATAATAATGATAGTTATGGTAAGAGACCAGAAAATATTATCTTACAAATAAAAAATAAACAAACTCAAGAAATTGTACAAAGTTATAAATTACCAAAATCAGAATTATCACATATATTTACTGGACTTGCAAAATATAATCAATCTGGAGATAAAGTTGAATATATTGTTGAAGAAAAAGAAGAAAAAGAGGGAGATTTATTTTACTATAGTACTCAAATTGGACAAATACAAGATGTAGAACAAGACAATAAAGAAATTACTATAACAAATACTATAGCAAAGATTCCGTCTAAAGTAATAGTAGAATACATTGATAAATCAACTAATGAAAAATTAGATAATGATATTGTTATAGATGGATATGTAAAGGATGAATATAGTACAGATAAAAAGAACATAGAATATTATAATTTCGTGGAAAGCACAAACAATACAACAGGTAATATGTCTGAGAAAACAACAGTTGTTAAATATTATTATGAAAAACAAATATTTAATTTAAAAATAGATAAATGGGTAGATAGCATAAAAATCAATGGAAATACTAAAAAAGCACAAACGATATATACAAAAAACGAAATATATAAAATTGATATTAGTAAAAAGGATATCAATAGTACAGATTTAAAGATAATATATAAAATTAGAATTTCAAATAATGGAGAAATAGAGGGAGATATAAAAAGCATTAGCGAAATAATTCCTTCAGGATATAGCTTCTATCAAGAAGATAATGAAATTAAATGGACACAAGAAAATGGAATGCTTATAACTAAGTTTTTACCAGGAGAGACAATAAAACCAGGAAAATATAAAGAAATATCAATTGTTTATAGGTGGAATAATACCTTAGATAATTTTGGCATAAAGCAAAATACAGCAACAATTTTAGAAAGCGATAATCCGGCAGGATTTATGGATGCTAATAAAGAAGATGATATTTCAAATTCAAAAATACTATTCTCAGCGACAACCGGAATAGAATTAAAAAATGACATAATAATTATTGCGGGAGCATTAATTATATTAATTGGTAGTATTGGAGGAGTAGTATTTAATAAAATAAAAGGAAAAAATAGGGAATAAATTTATAAAAATATTATTAAAAATAGAAAAAGATTGAAAGTTTTTCAGATAACTTTCAATCTTTTTCTAACTTTATTTTAGGATTTTCCTTTCTTTGACGATAAAGAATAATTTTATTTCCTATAGTTTGGACTAATGTACTATTCGTTTTTTCAGATATTTCCTGCGCTAAGGACTTAACAGTTTCAGGAGCTGTTTCTAAAACCGAAATTTTTATTAACTCCCTTGCCTCTAAAGCGTCATTTAATTGGTTTATTAAATTTATAGAAATTCCAGATTTGCCAATTTGAAAAATTGGAGAAATAGTACTTGCTTGGGCTTTTAAATAAGCTCTTTGTTTGCTTGTCATTAATATACTTCCTTTCATTAAATATATTAATATTTTACAACAAAAAGGTAATAAAATCAAGATATATAAGATTGTAAATTCTATGTGAAAAAAATAAAAAAATATTGAAAGATACATATGAAAATGATAATATTTATTTTAGAAATTATTGGAAAAAATAGTAAGAGGAGGAATTAGTGTTGATTGAAGTTAAAAATGTAACCAAAAAGTATGGACATTTTGTAGCTGTGAAAGATTTAAATTTTAAGATAAACGATGGCGAAATTATTGGACTACTTGGACCAAACGGTGCAGGGAAAAGTACAACGATGAACATGATGACAGGTTTTATTGAAGCTACAGAAGGAAAAATTTTAATTAATGGAAATGATATTTCAAAAAAGAGCAAAGAAGCAAAAAAACAAATAGGTTATATGCCAGAAAGTGTACCACTATATTATGATTTGACTGTAAAGGAATTTATTAATTATATGGCAGAATTGAAATACGTTCCTAAAAAAGAAAGAAACGTGAAAATTCAAGAAGTTATTGAAAAGGTTGGACTCGAAGATGTAAAAAATAGATTGATTAAAAATTTATCTAGAGGATATAAACAAAGAGTAAGCCTAGCAGGAGCAATTGTGGGAGATCCTAAGATTTTAATATTAGATGAACCAACAGTGGGATTAGATCCAAAACAAATTGTAGAGGTAAGAGATTTAATTAAATCTTTAGGGAAAAAACGTACAGTGATATTAAGTTCACACATTTTATCCGAAATTAGTCAAATTTGTGATAAGGTTATTATTATTAATAAAGGAAAAATTGTGGCTATTGATACACCAAGCAATTTAGAAAATATAGTAAATAGTAATAATAGTATTATTGTAACAGTTGAGGATAAAGAACAAAAAATGTTAAGTTTAAAGCAAAAATATCAAGAAATTTCAGATATTAAATTAATGAAAGACAATGAAGATGGTACAAAACAATATTGTATATATCCAAATGGAGAGATAGATTTAAGAAAAACATTATTTGATATTTTACCAAAAGAGAATATTACAATTTTTGAACTTAAAAAGTCAGAGGCAACATTAGAGGATGCATTCATTGATTTAATTAATAAAAATACAGAAGGAGGAGAAGATTAAAATGTGGCCAATTATAAAAAAAGAAGTAAAAAGTTACTTTTTATCTCCAGTTGCATATGTATTTATAGGATTGTTCTTAGCTATGCGGGAGTATATTTTTCTACTTAGATGTGTACATGTATTCAAGTACAAATTTTGAATATATGTTTTATTCAGCTTCAACAATATTAACATTTATTGTTCCAATATTAACAATGAGAATGTTTTCAGAGGAGAGAAAAAATGGAACAGAGCAGCTGTTATATACTTCTCCAAGAAGTATAACATCAATTGTTCTGGGAAAATTTATTTCAGCTGTAATAGTTGTAATAATATGTGAATTATTTACATTAATGTATTTTGGAATTTTATCATATTTTGGAAAACCACACTTAGGTACTGCGGTTGTAACATTAATAGGATTTTTACTACTTGCTATGGCATATATAGCTTTTGGCATGTTTGCATCAAGTATAACTGAAAATCAAATTATAGCAGCAGTAATTACAATGGCTGGATTTATTTTTATGTGGTTCATGCCAAGTTTTTATAATGGACTATCGCAATTTTCTCTTATGAATGTTTTTAGTACTACTTTCCCACAGGGAATAATGTCATTGCAGGGGGTAACATTATTTTTATCCTTTACAGCATTATTTATAATACTAACAATTATTGTAATAAGTAGAAGAAAAAGTGTTAAATAGGAGGATAAAGCATTGAAAAAATTTATAGATTTAATAAAACAAAAATGGCTTAAAGATACATTATTTACTACTATATTAGTAATAATATTAATTGCAATTTTTATTTTTATTAATTTAGGCGTTAATAAACTAAATATAAATCCAATGGATATTACAAAAGAAAAATTATATACTTTATCTGATGAATCAAAAAGTCAAGTTAAAGATATTGACCAAGATGTTCATATTTATTTCTTTGGTTATGAAGATAGTGATTCTACAATAATTCTTGCCAAACAATACAATGAAGTAAATAAAAAAATAACGGCAGAAGCAATAAAAATAAAAGAAAGACCAGATTTATCAGAAAAATATGGAATAGAAGATGATACGTCGAAAGGTATTGTTGTTGAATCACCAAGTAGATATAAAGTGCTTACATCAAGCAATTTTGTTACATATGATACTACAACATATGAAACTATTGATATAACAGAGCAAAAGCTAACAAATGCAATAATAGATACAACGGTATCTAGAAAGCCACATATTTATTTTTTAACAGGACACAATGAGGAAGGAATAACAGATGATTTAATTACAATAAATGCATATATACAAAATGAAATTAATGATGTTAGTTCTTTAGATTTACTACAAAGTAATATACCAGACGACTGTGATACACTTGTAATAGCAAGTCCAAGTAAAGATTTTGAAGAATTAGAAGCAAATAAAATATTGGAATATATTAATAAAGGTGGAAACATATTATGGCTTGGTCAACCAACTATAGTAGATGTAGATTTTCCAAATATGAAAAAAATAATGGATACATTTGGATTTAGTATTTCAAAAGGAATGATTGCTGAAGATGATTCAAGTAAAATAATATTACAGAATCCATTTTTTATAATTCCAAACATAACATACCATGAAATAACTAAAGACTTATCAACAGGAGCTGGAGTTGCATTTGCAGGAACAGGAAAAATAAATATTGAAAGCCAGGAAAAATTAGAAAGTTTAGGTGTTACAGTAAACACTCTAATGACCTCTAGCGATAATTCATATTATATTGAGGATTACACAGCATCTTCAATATCAAAAACAGATCAAAATGTAGGACCATTTACATTAGGAGCAGAATTTATAAAAAAAGTAACAGATAATACAAATTCAAAATTGATAGTATTTTCAAATTGTAATTTTGTAACAGATAAAACAGCAAGTGAAAATTCACAAGTAAAACTTGTAAATATATATAACAACAAAGACTTAGTTTTAAATTCAATTGCATATTTAACAGATAGAGGAGATACTATTAGAATTAGAAAAGATAAGGGGCTAGTAACATATACAGCTACACAAAAACAAGATAATATTGTTAAAATTATAATATTTGCACTTCCAATATTAATAATTATTTTTGGAATTGTAGTATGGCAAATAAGAAGAAGAAAAAAATAATTAATAGAATAAAAAACCTTCTCATACATTATATATGAGGAGGTTTTTATGAAAAGCACAAGTAAGATAATATTTGTTATTATAGGAACAATGATAGGTGCAGGATTTGCTTCTCGGAAAAGAAGTTTATATTTTTTTTGGTCAATATGAATTATGTGGAATATTAGGATTAATTATTTCTGGTGGACTTACCGCTGTTATTATTAATAAAGTATTGCAAATATCTAACCAAAATAAAATAAATACATATAATAATTTTTTAACAGATATATTAAAAAATAAACAATATAGAATTAATTTAATACAGATTATAAATTATATTGTTAATATATTTTTATTAATTTCATTTTATATTATGATTGCAGGTTTCGTGAGTTTTTTTAAACAAGAATATAATTTATCACCATATATTATTGTAATAATAACAACTTTTATGTGTTATATTATTTTAAATAAAAATATAGAAGGAGTAATAAAAATTTCAACTATATGTGTTCCAATTATTATATTAGTAATTGTTAATATTGGATTAAAAAATTTTGAATTTGGAATTGAAAAAATAACAAGCCTCTCGTTTAATATAACATCATTAGGACATAGCATTATTAGTTCAATATTATATGCAAGTTATAACAGTATATTGTTAATTCCAGTTGTAATATCATTAAGAAAATATGTAAAAAATACTAGAAAAAATATTAGAGCTATTGGAATAACAATATTTGCAATTTTTATCACTTTAGGCATTTTGGTTTATATGATTTTATTAAAAGGTAATATTCAAATATTACAATTAGATATGCCACTTGTATATATTATAGAAACATTTGGAAAAATTTATGAATATTTATTTGGTATAGTTATTATAATTTCAATTTTTACATCTATTATTTCCTCAGGGTATAGTTTTTTAGAAAATGTCAGTTCAAATAAAAAAATATATAATATATATTTAATTTTAATTTGCATAAGTGCAATATTTGTTTCAAATATTGGATTTTCCAAGCTTGTAAATTTACTTTATCCAATATTTGGAATTTTAGGAACAATACAGATATATTATATTTTAAAAAGAAAAACATAATAATTTAATAAATATATTGAAAAAAAGTCATAAAACTGGTATAAAAATATAAAGAAAATAAAATCAAAAGAGGAAAGAGTATGAAACTTATTGAATTTAAAAAAAATATAAATGAAAAAAATTTAAATAAAAAGAAAGTAATTATTTCATTAAGTGTTTTAATGATAATTGTAGTATTAGTTATTTTAATTGCGTTGTATGTAACTGATACCAATTTTAGAAATTTTATTGATACAAATATTTTTAGAAAAAATATTACAGAAAATAATACTAGTGTAATTGAAATTGAAGCAAAGAATAATCAACACTTTTATGCATATGACAGATATGTAGTTGTACTTGAGAAGAATACTTTAACCAGATACAATTCCTCTGGAAAAGAAGAAGAAAAAACAAAGTTAGAAATAAGCAATCCAGTATTTTCTTCAAATGGAAAATTCTTAGTTGTAGCAGAAAAGGATAAAAAAAGAATTTATTCTATACATGATAAAGATATTTTATGGCAAAAAGACTTAGATGGAGATATTTCGAGAATTAGTGTTAACGCTAATGGATATATATCTGTTATATTATCTGGAACAACATATAAATCGGTAATAGTAGTATTTGATAAAGATGGAAAAGAGTTATTTAGAACATATTTATCAAATACAATTGCAGTCGATACTTCAATATCAGATGATAATCAATATATGAGTTTTGCAGAGATAAATACATCTGGAACATTAATACAGTCAACCATAAAAATAGTATCTATTGAAAAAGCAAAACAAAAGCCTAATGAAGCAATAATATATACATATGCTGCAGATGAAGATGCAATTGCTATTAATATTAAATATCAAAATAAAAATACATTGATTGCAATATATAATGATAAGATAGAAGCAATAAAGAATAATAAAGTAGAAGTAATAAAAAGATTAGATAATAAACAAGAAAAGGTAACTTTTTCAGATATCGAGTTGAAAAGTTATGTTTTTAGAATTTTAGAAAAATCTTCTGGATTATTTAATAGTGATACTACAGTGGAAATTACAAATACATCAAACAGCAAAGAAAGCATATATTCATTACAAGGAGTAGCTAAAAGTGTTTATTCTAATGAAGATGTTATAGCAATTAACTTGGGTTCGGAGATACATTTTGTTGGTGCAAGTAATGGATGGCTTATAAAGAAATACATGACAAGACAAGAAGCAAAAGATATTGTATTAACAAGTAAAGTTGCTGCAATAATTTATCATGATAGAGTTGAAATAATAAACCTTTAAAGGAGAAGAGTTATGGGTATAATTTTAGATATAATAATTATTGTTTTATTTATACTTTCTATATGGTTAGGATATAAAAAAGGATTAACGAAAAACCTACTTAAAATTTTTACATTTGTTTTAGCAATTATTATTTCACTTATTTTATTTAGGCCAGTGGCTAATCTTGTTATAAACCAAACTAAGATAGATGATAATATTCAAAAATCAATAGTAGAAGCATTTAATGATGAATCCAATAAAAAAGAAAACGAAAATGCAAATGAAGAAGATAATAAAAATATGCCAACTATGATATATTCCTATATAGAAGAAAAAGTAAGAACATCATCAAATGAAGTTAAAGAGGTTGTTGTAGAATCTGTTTCAAGAGAAATTGCAATTACAATTGTAAATATTATGGTATTTATAGTATTATTTATTGCATTAAGGATTATTTTAATGTTTGTAAAGTTAATTTCTAATTTAATAACAAAATTACCAGTTATAAAACAATTTGATGAGCTAGGTGGAGGAATATATGGAGCTGTTAGAGCAGGCGTTACTATTTTGATTATATTTACAATAGTGTCCGCTATTTCACCAATAATTCCTGATTCAGGAATTATAAAGGTAATAAACGAAGCTCATATTGCTAAATTCATATATGAAAATAATGTAATTATAAAAACGTTTTTATAGTAACAATTTCGAAATTTTTATATGGAGCTAGAATTTAAGATGTATGTAAGTAATTTTACAAAAAAGATAAATAAATATTGATATTTTGGGGAGATTTTGTTATACTCATGAAAAGAATATAGTAGGAGTGAGAATATTGAAGAAAAAAGAAAACACAAATGATAACGAGAAAAAGAGTGGTAATATAAATATAAAGAATAAAAAGATAAAAAAAAATAAGAAAAAAAGCACAAAAATTATAATAACAGTTTTAATAATTATACTGGTTGTAATTATTGCATTAAGCTCTTGGTTTGGATATAGAGTATATTTAAATGGTGGCAAAGAGTTTAATTTAAAGGGTGTATTAGCAACAATTGTTGGACACGATGAAACAACAGTTGAAAATTTACCGAAAATTTATTGTCTTGTTACAGGTCAAAGTCAAAACTTAACAGATACTATTATGTTATGTTCATATGATCCAAAGACACAAGAAGCGTCAATTTTATCTATACCTAGAGATACATTTGTTGGAAAGAGTAAAGCTTCAGCAAGTGCATATGATAAGATAAATGCATTATATCAGAAAAGTCCACAAAAAACTTTAGAAGCAGTTAATAAACTAACAGGACTTAATGTACAATATTATTTGAATATTGATACAGAAGCTTTAAGAAAAGTAGTAGATAGTATAGGTGGGGTATATTTTGACGTTCCAATAGATATGGATTATGATGATCCAAGTCAAAACTTATATATACACTTAAAAGCAGGATATCAATTATTAGATGGTGATAAAGCAGAACAGGTACTTAGATTTAGACATAACAATAATGGTACATCATATCCAACATCGTATGGTGATAACGATTTAGGTAGAATGAAAACACAAAGAGCATTCATCGAAGCTGTAATAAAAAAACTTGCAACACCAACAACTTTAACAAAGGTAGCAGAGCTTATAAAAGTTGCACAAGAAAATGTAACAACTAATTTGGATATTTCAAAAGCAAAGGACTATGCACCATATGCAGTAGAATTTAAAACAGAGAACTTAAAAACAAATACTTTACCTGGAAAGCCAGAATGCTTTAATAATATTTGGTTCTATACTCAGGACAAGACAGAAACTAAAAAAGTAGTTGAGGAATTATTTGGAAATGATGACAACTTAGAAGATGAAAGTAAAACACAAAGTAATACTAATTCTATTAATTCCACTAATTCAGTAAAAAATAATACAACCAACACTGTATCACAAGACCAAAAAAACAATAATAGTAAAGTAAAAATAGAAATATTAAATGGTACATCAGATAGTACAAAACTAAATACAGTAAAAACAAAATTAAAAGAAGCAGGATATAATATAACAAAAACAGGAATTACAACCAATACATCAAAAACAGCAATTATAAATAGAACTGGAAAATCTACTACTATATTAAATAATTTAAAAAATACTTTAAATAATAATGGAATTATTTCTACAGGTAAAGATAATTCAAATGTTGATATTACAATAATTATTGGAAGTGATTATAAATAAAAATAGGGGGCACATATACTAAAAATACATGTGCCCCAAAATTATAAATTTAAAATTAATTTATTTAAAATTAGTAAAATCTTTTAAAATCAAATGAATAGTTTGAATTTTGGTTATGTTTTTTACGTCTATGATTAAATATTGTAAATAAAATAATAACTATTAACAGTATTAATAAAAAATCAAATATATATTGTATTGATAAAGAATTTAAAACATTATTATCAGCAATTAAATTTGTAGAATATTTTATTCCATCAACTTCATATTCAATTTTTCCAACAATTTCTCCACTAAGAATTGGTGCCTTTAAATTGTCATTTATTGAAATGACAGGTGTTACATCTTCGATACTAGTAAGAGTGCGAATTATTATATCGTTTTCAGGAACAATATTCAGTGTCTGTTTTTTAGAATCACTGGCACTTCCGGTATCAATTTCAATTTGTTTTAACAAAGAATCTTTTGATAAAAATTTTTTATCTTTATAATTGTTTATTGCATAATTAAATAAATTTATGCAATCTATGGCTCTTGTACTTTCATTTGAGTTCTTTTGAGTTGCGCCTAAGATAACAGCTATAAATTCATAATCATCTTTTTTCGCACTTGCAACAATACAATTTTTAGCTACAGTTGTATACCCTGTTTTTATTCCGTTAGCATATTCGTAATAATAATTATTCCCATCTTTATTTCTTAATAATTCATTAGTTGTGTTAAATTTTCTATCATCTTTTGGATATATATCAGTAGGAGGAATAGAACATGAGGTTTTACATACAAATTCTCTGAAAGTATTATTTCTCATTGCATATTTAGCAATTAATGATAAATCGTATGCTGTTGAATAATGATTCTCATTATGAACACCATTTGGATTTACAAAATGGGTATTTTCACAACCAATATCTATGGCTTTTTTATTCATTAAACTACAAAATTCATCAATAGAACCACTAATGTGTTCTGCAAGTACATTAGCTGCATCATTTGCAGAAGGTATTAATAAGCAATTTAATAATTGTTCTATTGTAAACACTTCACCGGCTTTTAAATTTGCTCTAGAATATCCGTCAGGAATTAATTCTTTAGTAATTGCTGTTTCATTAACGATTGCAGTATCATTAAGATTACAGTTTTCTATTGTCAAAATTGCTGTCATAATTTTAGTAGTACTGGCAGGATACAATTTTGTTCTAGCATTTTTTTCATATAATATTTTTCCAGAATCAGCATCAATTAAAATACAAGCAGGCGAAAGAGTTGATATTTCACTAGGATTTGCAAAGGAGGTGATAGGAAAAGCAAATAGAATTAATATGTTAGCTATAACTAAAAAATTTTTAAAATTCATTAGAAATCTCCTTAAATTTATTTAGTAATACTATATATTAATTTTATTACGTTTTCAAGACTTTATTAACTATATTTTATTAATGGTAAATATTTTTGTTGATTTTACTATTAAATAATGCATATTAACAAAAGGAGGAAGAGAAAATGGAACTAGATACAAGGAAAAAAGTAATTATTGGTGGTTTTATAGTTATTGTAATTGCAATTTTTGGTTACTTATATTTTGATTATAAATCAAGTAATAATGCTGCAGACATTACATCAGGCAAAGAAGGAGATATTGAAATTGTAGGAAAAGAGAAGAGTACCAAAGAAGGTGATGATATAATTATTGTTCATATAACAGGAGCTGTTAATAATCCACGGAATTGTAAAAATAAAGGATGGGGCTAGATTATATGAGGCTGTCGAGCATGCAGGTGGAAATTTGGAAGATGCTGATTTGTCATGTATAAACTTGGCATACATATTATCAGATGGCCAAAAAATTTATATTCCTAAAAAAGGTGAAATAATTAAGAGCAAAAGCAATCAAATGGAGTATGTAAGTTCAGATTTTGGGGATAATGTACTAATAGAAGATGGAAAAGATACTGGATATGGAGGTGATAAAGTGAATATAAATACAGCAAATCAAACTGAACTTGAAACATTACCAGGAATAGGACCATCAACAGCTCAAAAAATAATTGATTATAGGAATAAAAACGGAAAATTTAATTCTATAGAAGATATACAAAATGTAAAAGGGATTGGCGATGGTAAATATGGAGAAATTAAAGATGAAATATGTGTATAGATATATTAACTTTTTTTAATTATATAAAATAATTAAAAATTAAAAAAATAAGTAAGCAATAATGTTTATAATTTTGTTTACTTATTTTTTAATATATAGTTATAAATCTAAAATTTTAGCATATAATATAAAAGAAAGCCAATCTGGAGACAGAAATTTTATTAAATTACTAAAAAATGTTGACAAAAACAATATTAAGGATGTATAATAAATAAGTCAATACATCGCGGGGTGGAGCAGTTGGCAGCTCGTCGGGCTCATAACCCGAAGGTCCCAGGTTCGAGTCCTGGCTCCGCAACCATATTGAAATAAGCATTTTGTAGAAATACAGAATGCTTATTTTTGTGTTTTGACCACTTATTTGACCACAACCCAAACGAAAAATAATAGAAATATTGAGATATAAAAAACAAGTGTTGTTCTGAAGCCCTACAGAATAGCACTTTTTAAAATTCTATGGAAATAAAGAGAGTTAAAGGTTAGTCCTCATAACCCGAAGGTCGTAAGTTCGAGTCTATCCCCCGCAACCAAAACGAAGCTCAGTAATTTTATAATTATTGAGCTTTTTAGTTTATCTAATAATTCAGGGGATCTTTGTACAGCTGTGATAACATTATTGCAAGAAAGAATGATAAAATTTCTATATCTCCATAACATATAAATCTTTTGCCGGATGCTTCTACTAGTCCAAAATTATTATGCACTTTCTTAAACGCATAACTTTTAAAATCGCAAATAATTGCTAATTAAAAAAGGCTGCCATATAAAAAGTCTTAGAAACGAAATTTGGCTCATTAAAATGCACTTGCTATTATATAGCAAACGCATTTTTACTTATCTATTATTCTTTTCTTCAATAAGTCTAACCATTGTATTATATTTTCTTTTAATTTATATAGAGAGACAAAGAAAATATAATTAACTATTAGGTATTAGTAAATTAAGCTTTTCTTTAAATTCTTCAATATATTTTTCATCAGATACTCTACAAGCTGGATGAGGCATTTGTATCATATATTTACATTTAACATTATTCTTTAAATCTTCGTAAATTTTTTCACTATATTCACCAACACAGAAAACAATTAATTTAGGATTTATTATTTCTATCTCTTTCCATATATAATGTTCTTTGTATCTTTTATAATAGTTATATAAAATTTGTTTATTACATTCACCAAAGCCACCTCTTTACTAAACATTGTAATGTTACCTTTCTAGATTTTTATATTATGATTATTGTTTTTTCAAGTATTACTTGATAAAAATATAATATTGGTATGTGTCCCAAAAATGTAAGTAATCTTATTACATTTTTTTATTCATTAAATAAAAATGTTTCAACTCTTTTTGTATTTTCTTTATGAACTTTTTTAATACTTCTTAGACATTTAATTATTGTCTCTTCCCTTATTTTTTGCCATTTTTATTGAGTTCTTAAATGTTTCTTTCATTTTAAATTGTGATGCAGGTAAGTTTGTTAATACAATATTGATAGAGTGTAAGAAAGTAGTATAAGTATTAAATAATATAAATGTATAATAATAAATTAACAATATGACAAAAAATAAAAAATGTACTTTATAATTTAAATGATTATAGATTTTTTTTACATTAATAAACGCTAGGGAAGATAAGAAAAGAGAGAATATGAACAAAAAATGTAATAAAAATATCAAAAAAATTTAATATATAGAATAAAAACAATCAAAGTTTAAAGTTCCCTAAGTAAAACAAGTGAAATATATAAAAATACATAAAAAAACATTAATTGACAATAAAAGTATATAAAATATAATGAAAGTATAAGCAAAGAATTTGAGAAAGGGGAATAGTGAATTGAAATTTAAAAATATAAAAAAAATAAATACACAATTTGTAAAAGTTTTAATTGCGGTAATAGTATTTTTGACATTGATTATTATAAATACAAATATATCCCAAGCCACTACTCTGAAACCAAATGACAGTCAGTGTTTAGAGATGAGAGCAGTTGAAGTTAAAGAAGCACAAGACAACGGAAAGCAATTAATATTTGAATTGTGGGCCAATGATATAGATTTTAAAGGTTTCGATGCAAGGCTTGCATATGACAGTTCAAATTATGTGCCATCTAATTTGATAACAAATGTCGAAACAGATGATGAAAATGAATATTTTGCTTTCGAAAGCGAATTTGAAGGGAAATTGGATTTAATTACTATTCCTTATTCAGCGGGGAACATAACTGGAATAAGAATGATAATATCATTTGCTCCACCAGTAGAAGATAGTGAAAATATAAAAAATATGACATTAATAAGTTCAGGGAAAAGTGTATTATTAGGAAAAATGAGTTTTAAGATGAAAACAGATACACTAGATATAAGTAACTTTAGGCTAATAGAAGACAGTACAACAAGCCCAACAACAGGAATAAAAATAAATGTAAATATACAAGATAGCTATGAGGAACAAAGTACATTCATATTCACAAACAAAACTGCGTCAAGTGATGCACTACTGAATAATATGATATTAAGTAGTGGAACAAGAAATGCAGAAGAGCCAATAAAATCCACGTATAAGGAATATGAATTAATACCCATATTTGATAAGCAAAATAAAGAATATACATTAGAATTAAATGAATATATAAACGAAATGAATATAGAAGCAGAACTATCGGACGAAAAAAGTAGTATGAAATTGAAAGTACCAAAAAGAGATGAAAATGGAAAATTAACATATGAAACTGATGGTCAAATTATATATGAAGAAAAAGAATTATTAGACAAAATAAAGATGCCTGTTACATTAAATAAATTAGGAGAACCAGATACTTTGATGGAAGTAATAGTTACTGCAGAAGATGGAAAAACGCAAGAAACATATAGAGTAACTATACATAGACCATATGGAATAATAAAAGGAAACATAAAGTATGATACAGTGGAAGAAAACGAAAATCCTGATATAGATAAAACAACAGACTTAAACGTATACAAAACTGGAAAATTTAACTGGGATGAGCTAAAAGACATATTTGGGGAAATATATGAAAATCCAAAAACATATAATGATTTAGACCAGATAGAAAAAGACCAATATGAACAAAGCAATGTGGATGGAAGTTATAAAATATATGTAATTCCAGGGACATATGATTTACAAATAGATAAAAAAGGATTTTTAGATTGTGTAATAAAAAACATAGAGGTTACAGAAAACAATGTTATAGACCTAGAAAATAAAGTACTTACAGCTGGCGACATGAACAGAGATCGGAGTAATAGGTCTAGAGGACATACAAGAGCTTGTTGATCATATGGATATAAGCGAGGGCGAAGATGGATACGAATCTAAATACGATATAGTACAATATGGCTCAATAGGACTAGAATCTTTACAATATGCTGTAACAAATACAGACCAAACAATAAAAATAATAGATTATAAAGAGTAGAGGAGGAAAAAATGGAAAAAATAAAAATTACAAAAATATTATCCACTATTTTAGTTGTAATGTTACTATTTAATGTATTTTTACCATGTTTTAATTTTGCAGCATATAAGCAAGATGGACAAGATAAATACAATGTATTAAGAGTATCTAATATTACAAAAAGTACAAGTGGAAACTATGTCTTTTATGTAGAATATGCAGCAATTGCAGATACATATATAGGATCATTTGATATGTCTTTAAAATATGATACTAGCAAGTTTGGAACAGCAAGAAAAGATACAGGAGCAGCAAACACATCAGTAGCAAGAATAACAGAGACAAACTCTGACTGTTTTACATTCCAAACAAAAACTGTAAGTGACGGAAGTATAAGAATGTTAGGTACAACCACAGATTGGTGGTGTGCAAAAGATGATGGGGATTCAAGTGCTAGTTTTGGCTCAGAGTTAAGCATATTTAAAGTATATTTCTATTTATTAGACTCGTCACAATGGAAGTTAGATGGAAGTAAGGAAATAACATCAGATATGATTTCACTAAAGCCAACAGCATCTTCACAAACAGGATATAAACAAAGAATTGCACAAGATGTAGATGGAACGACTCCAACATATATAACAAATACAAAATATTTAGCAACAGAAGGATTTGCAGAAAGAGAAAAAACAGTAAGTTCAATATCAGTAAAAACAAATCCAAGCAAAACAACATATGAACACGGTGACACAATAAATTTAGCAGGAGGAGTACTAAAGGTAACATATGATGATAATTCAATAGAAGATATTAGTATGACAGACTCAAATGTAAAAATCACAAAACCATCAACAGGAAAAGCTGATGTAAATAATCAAACAATAACAATAAGTTACAAAGAAAAAACAACAACGCTAAAACTAAACGTAACAGACCCAGTTAAATCTTTAGCAGTAACAACGCCAATGAATAAAGTAGAATATAATCATGGCGAAACATTTGATTTTACTGGTCTAGCGTTAAAGGCAACTAAAAAAAGTGGAGCAACAGTAAATTTAACACCTTCAAGTAGTGGAGTAACAAAAAGTGAAACAACAGCAAATGTTAATTCGGCAAACTTTACAAAAACATCTGCAGAAGGAACAGTTCCAATTAGAGGAATTCAAAAAATAACATTCACATATGAAGGAAAAACAACAACACAATCTGTAGCGGTAAATGATACAATATCAAGTATAGCGCTAACAAAGCAACCAACAAAAACAGTATATAAACAAGGAGAAAACTTAGATTTAACAGGAGCGGTTGTACAAGTCACGCTAGGAAGTGGAGGAAAAGCAAACATCAATCTTCCAGATGGAAGTGTTACAGTATCTACATATAATCCATCAACTACAGGAAGTAAACAACACTTAACAGTTAAACTAGGAACAGCAACAGCAAGTAATACAATAGATGTAGAGGCATATAATTATATTTCAAATTCAACATTAGTAAAACCTAGCAAAACATCATACAAATATGGAGAAGCACTAGACTTAAAAGGAGGAAAACTAAACTTTACATGGAAATCAGGAAATATGACAAATACAAGTCTAACAACAGACATGGTTAGTGGATATAGTGCAACAAAACTAGGAACACAAACAATAACAGTTAAATATAATGCTAAATACACATTGTCAGATGGAAACACTCTAACAGATACAATTACAAAAACATTTACAGTAAATGTAGATAATGAAGCACAATCAATAGAAATAACGCCACCAAGTAAAATGCAGTATAATTATGGTTCAAAACTAGATTTAACAGGTGGAAAAATATTGGTAACATATGCTGATGGAACAACAAGAAATGTAACAATGACAGCTGATATGATTACAGAAAATGATGGAAGTGCTGTAAACATGAGTCCAGATGTAACAATCTTTGTTGATAACAAAGATTCAAAAACATTAAAAATATCATATACAGAAGATGAAGCAACAAAAACTGTAAATTATCCAATAACAATAATTAATGATATAAAATCAATAACAATGCATACAATACCAACAAAGACAAAATATAATGTAAATGATTCATTGGATGTTACAAATGGCGAAATAAAAATATCAAGAGCGGTTGGAAACCCAGAAATAAAAGCAATTACAGGTAATATGGTAACAGGATTTAATTCAAGCAAAGAAAACAAAGCATTGCCATTAACAGTAAGTTATACAGAAAATGGAATAACAAAAACGACAACATATAATGTATCTGTAGAAGATCAGGTAACAGCAGTAAAAATAGCGCAGACACCAAAAACAAATTACAAATACAATGAAGAGTTAGATGTAAGCACAGGAAAAATAGAAATAACAAAAGGTAGTGGGACAACAACAATACCAATGACAACGAGTATGGTTACAGGATATGACAAAACAAAATTGGGAGACCAAGAATTAACAGTAACATATGGAGGAAAAACAGAAAAATACAAAGTAAATGTAAAGGACTATGTAACAGGAATAAGCATTACCCCAAATGCAATAACTGGAACATATAATGACGAATTAGGAACATTAATAAATGATAATGATATTATATACACTGTAACATATGCAAAAGCAGGAGTACAAACCCCAGTTGCTCTAACAGAAAACATGGTAACAGGATATAATAAAACATCATTAACAGCTCAAAACTTAACAGTAACATATACAGACCAAGACACAAATAGCTACACAAACGGAAGAACATTTACAACAAATTTAAGTGTAAGACTAGAAAATGAAATATCAAAAGTTACAATAACACCACCAACAAAAACAGAATACAATCATGGAGACCAAATAGATTTAACAGGTGGAAAAATAACAGTAACATATACAGATGGAACAACAAAAGAAGAGCCAATAACATCAGCAACAGTAACAGAAAAAGATGGAGGAGCTCCTAATATGAGCCCAGCAGCAGCAGAATACGGAAGTAAAAATACTGTAAATAAAACATTAACATTTAAATACACATCACCAAATGGTGTTACAGGTACAGTAAATTATCCAATAATAATAAAAGACTATATTAAATCAATAACAATGCACACAACACCAACAAAGACAAAATATAACGTAAATGATTTATTAGATGTTACAAATGGCGAAATAAAAATAATAAGAGCATCAGGAAAGGCAGAAATAAAAGAACTAACAGAAGAAATGGTATCAGGATTTGACTCAAGCAAAGAAAATACAAAATTACCACTAACGGTAAGTTACACAGAAAACGAAATAACAAAAACGACAACATACAATGTATCTGTAGAAGATCAAGTAACAGCAATAAGAATAAGCCAAACACCAAAAACAAGCTACAAATACAATGAAGAATTAGATGTAAGCACAGGAAAAATAGAAATAACAAAAGGTAGTGGAACAACAACAATACCAATGACACCAAGTATGGTTACAGGATATGACAAAACAAAATTAGGAGACCAAGAATTAACAGTAACATACGGAGGAAAAACAGAAAAATACAAAGTAAATGTAAAAGACTATGTAACAGGAATAAGCATTACCCCAAATGAAATAACAGGAAAATACAATAGTGAATTACAAAATCTAATTAACGATAATAATATTATGTACACAATTACATATGCAAAAGCAGGAGCTAAAACCCCAACAGCTCTAACAGAAAGCATGGTAGCAGGATATAATAAAACAAGTGTAACAAATCAAACATTAACAGTAACATATGTAGACTCTGATGTAACAAGTGCAACAAAAACACAAACATTTAAAACAAACTTAAAAGTATCATTAAGTAATCCAACACAATCAATAGCAATAAAACAAAACCCAACAAAAACAGAATATGGATACGGAGATACAATAGATTTAAGTAACGGAAAAATAACAATAACAAAAGCAAATGGAGACACAGAAGAAAAAGCACTAACAGACAGTAGTGTAAAAGTAACAGAAACAGATGGAAGTGCAGTAGACTTAAGTAAAGTAACATTTGGAAAAGACAACACTGCAACAAAAACAATAAAAGTAACATATGACGGAAAAGACACAACATATCAAATAAAAATAACAAACAAAATAACAGGAATCAAAATGCACACAACACCAAAAGCACAATACAATGTAAATGATGCATTAGACCTAACAACAGATGGAAGCAACCCAGGAGAAATCTTAGTAACAAGACAAACAGGAACACCAAGTATAGTAAGCATAAAAAACAGCAATGTAAAAGTTACAGGATTTGACTCAAGCAAAGAAAACACAAAATTACCACTAACAGTAAGCTACACAGAAAATGGCGAAACAAAAACAACAACATACGATGTATTAATAAAAGATACAGTAACAGCAGTAAGCATGAAAAACACACCAAAAACAGATTACAAATACAACGAACCATTAGATTTAAGTAATGGAACAATCACTATAACAAAAGGAAGTGGAACAAAAGACATAGCTGTAACAGATAATATGGTAAGTGGATATGACCCAACAAAATTAGGAAAACAAACAATCACAGTATCATATGGAGGAAAAACAACAAGTTATGAAGTAAATGTAAAAGACTATGTAACAGGAATAAGCATTACCCCAAATGCAATAACTGGAACATATAATGACGAATTAGGAACATTAATAAATGATAATGATATTATATACACTGTAACATATGCAAAAGCAGGAGTACAAACCCCAGTTGCTCTAACAGAAAACATGGTAACAGGATATAATAAAACATCATTAACAGCTCAAAACTTAACAGTAACATATACAGACCAAGATACAAATAGTTACACAAACGGAAAATCATTTACAACAAACTTAAGTGTAAAGTTAGAGAATGAAGTATCAAAAGTTACAATAATACCACCAACAAAAACGGAATACAACCACGGAGACCAAATAGATTTAACAGGTGGAAAAATAACAGTAACATATACAGATGGAACAACAAAAGAAGAGCCAATAACATCAGCGGTAATAACAGAAAAAGACGGTGGGTCATTAAATATGAACCCAACAATCTCAGAATACGGAAAAGACAATAAAGTAAGTAAAACATTAACTTTAAAATATACTGCAAATAACGGAATAATAGGAACAGCAAGTTACCCAATAACAATAACAAATACAATACAATCAGTTGCTATAGAGACATTACCAACAAAAGTAAAATATAATGTCAAAGAAACACTAGACACAACAGGCGGAAGATTAAAAATAACAAGAGCAACAGGAACAACAGAAACAATAGATATTACAAAAGAAATGATAAGTGGATTTGACTCAAGCAAAGAAAACACAAAATTACCACTAACAATAAGCTATACAGAAAATGGAGTTACGAAAACAACAACATTTACTATATCAGTAGAAGATCCAATAATATCTATGGAAATAAAAACAACTCCAAAAACAGAATATAAATATGGAGAACCATTAGATTTAAGTAATGGAATAATAACAATTGTGAGACCAAGCGGACCAGAAGAAAAACAAATTACAGAAGAAATGGTAACAGGATATGAACCTACAAAAATAGGAGAACAAGAGTTAACAATAAAATATGGCGGACAAGAATTAAAATATAAAGTAAATGTAAAAGATTATATAACAGGAATTATACTAACACCACCAACGAAAGTAAAATACGAATATGGTGAAGATTTAGACCTAACAGGAGGAAATATTCAAGAAGTTATGGCTAGTGGAGTAGCTACTTCCCCAGTAGCGCTTACAGATAGTAAAGTAACAATAAGTGGATATAACCCAAAACAAGAAGGAGCACAAACTATAGATGTTATGTATAAAGGGCAAAAAGAACAATTTGGTGTTATAGTAGAAAACAATATACAATCAATCATAATGAAAACTACTCCAAAAACAGAATATAAATATGGAGAACCACTAAATATAGCAGGAGGAACAATAGAAACAATAAGAAGTAATGGAGCAAAAGAAACAATAAATATAACAACAAGTATGGTAACAGGATATAATCCTAATAAAATAGGAAAACAAAAAATAACAGTTACATACAAAGACAAAACAACTTCATATGAAGTAGACGTAAAAGACTATATTGAAGATATTGATATTGTAAAACCAAATAAACTAGTATATAAAATAGGTGAAAAAATTGATTTAACAGGCGGAAAAGTAAAACCAATAATGGCAAGTAAAACACCTACAACCCCAGTAGCAATGACAAATTCCAAAGTACAAATAGAAGGATTTGATACAAGTACAGAAGGTGCAAAAACAATTAAAGTAACTTATAAAGGCTATACTAAATCATTTGGAATTACAGTAATTAACCAAACAAGTAGTATGACAATAAAAACATTACCAAATAAATTAGAATACAAATATGGAGAACAATTAGATTTAACAGGAGGAACAATTGAGTTCAAACAAGGCAATGAAACAAAAATACTAAATATAACAAAAGATATGGTCACAGGATACAATCCTAAAAAGATTGGAAACCAAACATTAACAGTAACATACGAAGGTCTTTCTCAAGAATTCATAGTCAATGTAAAAGATTACATAACAAGATTGGAAGTTAAAAAACCAGAAAAAACAGATTATGAATATGGAGAAAATTTAGACCTAACAGGAGGAACAATATTAATAATAACAGCAAGTGGAAAAGTGGATGAAAAAGTTGACATAACAGCATACATGATATCAGGATATGATAAAACAAAAGAAGGAACACAAACAATTACAGTAGAATACAAAGGTTTACAAGGAAAATTCCAAGTAAGCGTAAAAGATAAAATAAAAGCAATATCATTAAATAATGAGCCAAACAAAATTAATTATAAAAATGGTGAGGCACTAGATATAACAGGAGCAACAATAGATATAATTAAATCAAGTGGAATAAATACTATTCCAGTAACAGACAACATGATCTCAGGATATAATCCCCAAAATTCTGGATTACAAGTTGTTACAATAACATATAAAGGATTTAAAACAAAATTCTCAGTATTAGTAACTGAAAAAGAAGAAGTTAAAGAACCAGAAAAAGAAGAAATAAAAGAAGAACCAAAACAGGAAGAGATAAAACAAGAAGAGCCAAAAACAGAAATAATAAAAACAGTTACAAAGAATAAAACAATAATAATTAATAATAATACAAAAGAAGATAAAGAAGGACAACCAACAGAAGAAAAAGTTGAACCCCCAATCAACGAAGAAAACAATCAAAAACCTAATACTGAACCAACAGAAGAGAAAGAAACAGCAACGCTAGGAGTAGAAGATGAAAAAGTAAAAGGAAACAAACAAATAGCAGCAGTTATTGGAATAGCAGGACTAATACTTTTACTACTATTACTATTATTTAAGCGTAATGTCAAGATTTATGTAGAAGAAGACGGAGAATTTGTATTAGGTGGAGTAGATAAGCTAACAAAAAAACATCCAGAATTAAATATTGACGAATATTTAGATGGAGAAACTTATCCAAATAAAGTAAAAATACATTTAAGTGACACAATAAGTGAAAAACTAGACGGAAAAGAGATTCAAATAAAACACAGAGGAAAAATAATAAAAATAAAAATAGTTTATGATGATAAACCATATGAAATTATATTAAAATAGATTATGATGATAAACTATATGGAATTATATTAAAATAGATTGTCAGTGCGCATACAAAATTTCCTAAATCTTCATTTTAGGCGCGCAAAATGAAGAAAAGGAAATTTTGTAGACAATCTAATATAAATAAAAGATATTAAATAATTATGTATATAAATTTTAAAAATCCCCATAAAAAGGTTTATTAAGCATACAAAAATTTTAAAAAAACTGTAAAAAGTTTTATTAAACATGTCACAATTTTTAAAAAAGCCTATAAAAAGGCTTATTAAGCATGCTTAAAAAAGTATTTACTTTTATTTTTAAAAGTGATAAAATAAAAAAAACAAAAGAGGAGCGTAAAAAATGAAGGTAAATAAAAAATTTAGAAAAATAATAAAAAAGATAATTAGACCATACAATTTAGCAATATTTGGATGCATTATACTTATTTCAGTATCAATGTTTGTAATATTTAAACCAGATAAGAATAATACATCTACAGAAAATAGTAAAGATTCAAACACAAAAATAGAAATTATAAAAAGTGATGAAAAAGAAATAACAGAAGAAAAAGCAAGAAAATTAGCCAAAAAACAATTTAAAAAATTGGGTGAAAAAAATATAAAAGAAAATGAGCTAGATGTTGAAAAAATCCAAAGAAAAGGTGAAGATTATTACTATATTACTTCAGAGAAAAACACATTGGAAATAAAAATAGACAGTGGTAAAATAACAAGAGTAAATAGTGTAGCAGTTGAATGATTTTAAGAACTATAACATTGACATAAAGTGTGTATAGACACAAAAAAGTTCAATGGAGAAGAAATATAAAATAATATTTTTAGAGCAATATTTATAACAATATTGCTCTTTTTCCATTCATTCCCTAAGCAAAAAATAAAAAACTAATAAAATATGAAATATAAATTTAAATAAAATGACAAAAAAGTAACTAAAAATTTCAAAAGCCCTATATCCCTAATAATATATAAATAATAAAATTGTAATATATAAATATCTATAGTTGTAAAAAATAAAAGAAATAATTAAAATATATATTATAAAAACTTTAAGAAAACAAAAATTTTAAAATAAAAAATCATTAGAGAAGGGAGGAAGAAGAGCCGTGAAGTTAAGCAAAAAATTTAGCAAAAAAATAAAAAGCAAAGCAGCAGTATTACTTTGTGCAATAACAGCAATATGTGCAATATTAGCAACAGACAAAGTTATAAACAAGCAAAATAGCATATTTCAATACATTGCAAATAGTATAAGTACAACAAGTACTTCAGGCTCAGAAACCTCTGCAACAAGTAGTAATATAATAAAATCTGGTTACAATATTTGCGTTTCAACAACAGGAAGTGACGAAACTGGAGATGGAACAAAAGAAAAACCATATGCGTCACTTTCAAAAGCAATAAATGAGGCAACAAGTGGACAAAAAATTTATATTATGGCTGGAACATATAAATTAAAACCAATGACTTTAAGCAGTTATACAGAACCAGGAATATATGACCAAGGAAAAGCATTAGAAATATTTGGAGATAATGAAAAAACAATACTTGAATATGATGGATCAGAAACAACCAAAAGGGATGGAGCAGCATTTCAGATAACAAATAAAAATACACTTGTAAGAAATTTGACATATGTATATTATCCTAAAAATGGTGATAGTTGGCAAAAATCTATATTCAGATGGTGTGATGGAAGAGTAGAAAATGTATTTTTCAGAATATGTGGGACAAATAGTGCAGCATATTTATATTACAATGGTGGAGGAAGTTTAAGAGTTAAAAATTGTACATTTTTCCATGATACAGGAAGTTTTGAAAAAAGATATTCAGGTAGTGCGACATTTACAAATATTGCAACAAATGTAGCAACAGATGGAACAGAAACAAACGTTATAGTAGACAGCTTTGGAACAAAAGAAACAGAATTAGCAGATTTAATAAACAATAGTAAAACAAACGAAAACTTTACAGAAAATTCAGCAGGAGTATATTATGGGGAATACTCTTGGAATAATAGTCATAATTTATTTTTTATAAAAAATTATAAATTAAACTACAGAAACACATTTATAAAAATTGGTGAAACTTTAAAAACTGAAGTAATTGATCCAACAGGAGAAAATATAAACCAAAGTGATTGGACATGGACTTCATCAAATGAGGATATAGCAACAGTTGATAGTAAAGGGAATGTAGTAGGAAAAGGACTTGGACATGCAACAATAACAGCCTATAATCAAAAAACAGGGTATAAAGCAAAAGCAATAGTAAACGTATACAGAAACAAAGAAGGAGCAATAACAACACCACAAATAGAAGAAGGAGAAGGCTTTACATTAATCTTAAAAGAAGATGGAACAGTTTGGTCAGTAGGCAGAAATGATATAGGAACATGTGCACAAGGAGATACAACAAACAGAACTACACCAGTACAAATAAAAATAAATGCAAGTACATATTTAACAAATGTAGTAAAAATAACAGCAATGCGTGCACAAGCAATGGCTTTAACAAGTGATGGAGAAGTATATACATGGGGATATAATGACTATGGTGTTTTAGGATTAGGAGATACAACAACAAGAAAATATGCAACAAAAGTTAAAGGCGTAGGTGGAAATGGATATTTAGAAAATATCATAGATATATCTATTGGACACACAACAGCAATTGTAGTTGATAAAAACGGAGACCTATATGCATGGGGAAATGGACAAGATTATGAACTTTTAGAAAATGAAACATCATATACACCTGTTAAATTAAGCAAAATTTCTAATTTTATATGTGCAAATGTAGGATATGGCGTAATTGGAGCAATAAAAGCAAATGGTGAAACATGGACATGGGGATATAATAAATACGGAGAAATTGGATATGCGCCAATAACAACAACTAGTTCTACAGAAACGTGCTTATCAAACGAAATAAATGAAATTAAATTTAATGGATATAGTGGATATATTTTAAAAGAAGATGGAACAATTTGGTCATCTGGATTAAACAATTATGGACAATTAGGACTAGGGGACACAACAAATAGAACAACATTTACACAAATAAAAGATAAAGACGGAAATGCATTAAAAGCAAAAACAATAAAAGCGGGCTCAAGAAACCTTCAATTTATTGGAACAGATGGTAAAACATATGTAACAGGATATAATGGAAAAGGACAAATTGGAGACCAAACAACAACAAGTGCAAAATACCCAAAAGTAATGACATATGAAGATGGAACAGAAGTAACAGATGCTATAGCAATAGCACCAGGAACGTGCTATTCAGACTCAAATTCAAGAAATAATGTGATTTTAAGAAAAGATGGCTCAATTTGGATTGCAGGTGAAAACACATATGGACAAATAGGAAATGGAACAACATCAAATTCAAATAAATTAATAAAAATGGGAGAAGAAAATGTTCAATTAAATGCAAGAAATGAATACATAAAAATAGGAGATACACTAGATATTGATATACAAGAAATAGAAAAATTCAATGTATTCATTCCAGAAAAAACAAATCAAAGTGATTGGACATGGACATCATCAAACAAAGATGTAGCGACAGTAAACAGCAATGGTGTAGTTACAGGAACAGGAATAGGGTATACAACAATAACAGCACATAATTCAAAAGAAAACTTAAAAGGAAAAGTAATAATCAATGTATACAACAACAAAGAAGGAGCAATAACAAAACCGCAAGTTGAAGTTGCATTAGATAGTACAATTATATTAAAAGAAGATGGAACAGTATGGGCAACAGGAAGAAACCATTATGGACAATTAGGAAATGGAACAACAACAGATAGTAACAAACCAGTACAAGTAAAAATAGATGAAAATACATACTTAACAAATATAAGAAAAATATCAACATCAAATTACTATACTGTGGCATTAACAACTAATGGAGAAGCATATGCATGGGGAGATAATGAAAGTAAACAACTAGGACAAGGGGACAGTAAAATTTTATATGCAACAAAAATAAAAAATCAAGATGGAACAGGACCATTACAAAATATTGTTGATGTAATTGCAAACCATTCAAACACATTATATCTAGACAAAGACGGAGGATTATATATTTGTGGTTACACAGACACGACTTTATATTTAGGAAAAACAGCAAGTACAAAAGGAGTTACATATTTAGGACAACAAAATGCAATAAAAATAACAGGAGGATATCAAACTGTAGGAATAGTTACATCAAGTGGAAAAGCAATAGCATGGGGTAAAAATTCATATGGAGTATTAGGAAATGGAACAACAACAGATAATATAATAGGCAAAACAACAATAGGCGAAGATATAGATGACTTTAAATTAACATGCTATAGCGGTATGTTCCTAAAAGACAATGGAAAAGCATATTCAGCAGGTCTAAATAATTATGGACAACTTGGAATAGGTAACACAACAAGCAAATCAACATATACAGAAATTAGTATAGATACAGAATCAAAAATAAAATATATTGCACCTGGTGGCAACACATCCGCAATAATGACATCAGATGGAAAAGTATATGAAACAGGATATAACAAAAACGGACAATTAAGTGATGGAACAACAACAAATTCTAACAAATTTAAATTATTATTAAATAATGACAATACAGAAGTAACAGATGCATTAGTAATACCAGAAAAAATAGGAGATGCAACAAATGTAAAACATACACTTTTTGCATTAATAAGAAAAGATGGATCAATATGGACAGTAGGAGGAAATACATATGGACAACTAGGAAATGGAACAACATTAAATGCAATATACTTAACAAACGTAGGAGCAGATGAGGTAAAATTAAATGTAAGAAATGAATACATAAAAATAGGCAATAAATTAGAAATAAAAGCAACAGAAGGTGAAAACATAAATGCATTTATTCAAGATTCATCAAACAAAGGAAGTTGGACATGGACATCATCAAATGAAGATGTAGCAACAATAGACAACAATGGAATAGTTACAGGAAAAACAATAGGATATACAACAATAACAGGGTACAACACAAAAACAGCTGCAACGGCTAAAGCTATAATAAACGTATATAGCAATAAAGAAGGAGCAATAACAAGACCACAAATAGAAGTAGGACCAGAATACACAATTACATTAAAAGAAGACGGAACAGTATGGGCAACAGGTAAAAACGATTGTGGCCAATTAGGAAATGGAACAACAACAAATAGTAACAAACCAGTACAAGTAAAAATAGATGAAAACACATACTTAACAAATGTAAGAAAAATATCAACATCAAATTTATTCACTGTAGCACTAACAACAAATGGCGAAGCATATGCATGGGGATATAATCCAAAAGGTCAACTAGGACAAGGTACTACAAGCAATGTACTTTATGCAACAAAAGTAAAAAATCAAGATGGAACAGGATATGTACAAAATATTATTGATGTAATTGCAAACCACTCAGATACAATGTACTTAGACAAAGATGGTGGAATATATATTTGTGGTTACTCAAATAGCACTCTATTTTTAGGACAAACAGGAAGTACAAAAGGCGTTACATATTTAGGACAAAAAAATGCAATAAAAATAACAGGAGGATATTATAATGCTGGGCTAATTACAGCAAGTGGAAAAGCAATAGCATGGGGACAAAACGACTATGGAGCATTTGGAAATGGAACAACATCAAGTAATGAAACATTAATAGGGGAAAATATTAATGACTTTAAATTAGCAGCTTATGGTGGTGTAATTTTAAGAGAAAATGGAAAAGCATATATTACTGGATATAATGGAAATGGACAACTTGGAATAGGAAATACAACAACTCAAACAAAATTTACCGAAATTAGTATAGACACAAAAGCAAAAATAAAATACGTTACAACTGGTGGAAATAATTCCGCCGTAATGACATCAGATGGAAAAGTATATGTAACAGGATATAATGCTAAAGGACATCTAAGTAATGGAACAACAACAAATTCTACTAAATTCATACCACTTTTAAACAATGATAATACAGAAGTAACAGATGCACTAGTAATGCCAGAAAAAATATTAGATTCAGACACAGCATATTATCCATCAGTTTTTTCAATAATTAGAAAAGATGGAACAGTATGGTCAGCAGGTAATAACACTTATGGCCAATTAGGAAATGCAACAAATGTAAGTTCAAAATATTTAACACAAACAGGAAAAGCCGAAGTTGAATTAAACATAAAAAATGAATACATAAAAATAGGAGATACAACAGACGTAAAAGTAACATCAGCATCAATGTTTAGTGCATTTACAAAAGAAAAAATAAATCAAAACGACTGGACATGGAAATCATCAAATGAAGATGTAGCAACAATAGACGAAAATGGAACAGTAACAGGAAAAACAATAGGATATACAACAATTACAGGTTATAATGCAAAAAAAGGATTAAAAGGAAAAGCAATAATAAACGTATACAGAAATACAGAAGGAGCAATAACAGTTCCTGCAGTAGGACAAGGATATGGAAATACAATTACACTAAAAGAAGATGGAACTGTATGGGCAACAGGAAAAAATGATTATGGACAATTAGGTGTTGGAGATACAATAAATAGAAATACATCTCTACAAGTAAAAATAGATGAAAACACATATCTAGAAAATGTTAAAAAAATAGATGTAACAGACGATACAACAATTGCATTAACAAAAACAGGAGAAGTATACGCATGGGGAAGAAATTACTATGGTGAACTAGGAGTAGGAGATAAAAATGTCAGAAGTTATGCAACAAGAGTAAAAGGAATTGATGGAAACGGATATTTAGAAAATATTATAGATGTTGCAAATGGAGAAGGAAATTCATATGCAATAGACAAAAATGGAAATGTATATGGATGGGGACATGGAGGTTACAATCAAATTGATGACACAACAACGGCAAAAATGTATCCTACAAAAATGAGTGATTGCACAGATGCAATATCAATAAGCGCAGGAGATTGCTTTATGGCAGTTATGCAATCAAATTCAAATACACTTGAAAGAGGATATAATAGGTATGGACAACGAGGAAATGGAACAACAGCAGATACTCCAACAGGAACATGCATAGTAGGAAATGATATAAATAAAATATGTGCAGGAAATGATTCAACATTAATAATTAAAGAAGATGGAACGGTGTGGACATCTGGTAGAAATCAATATGGTGAATTAGGTGTAGGAGACACATCAGATAGAACTAAATTTACAAAATTAACATTAGAAGATGGAACAGAAATAAAAGCAAAATATGGGGAACTAAATGCAAATATAACAACAATATTAGGCAAAGACGGAAAAGTATATGCAACGGGATATAATGAATATGGACAATTAAGTAATGGAACAACAACAAATTCAAAAAAATTAAAACCAATGCTTAATTCAGATGGAACAGAAGTAACAGATGCAATGTTAATTAAAGTAGGTGAAATGTCTGATCCAGATATAAATACAGGAATAATAAAAAAAGATGGAACTATCTGGGTATCAGGAAATAATACATATGGACAAATAGGAAATGGAACAACATCATCAACAAAATATTTTACACAAGTTGGTATAAATGACGTAAAACTAAATGCAAAAAATGAATATATTAAAATAGGAGAAAAATTTGATATAGATGTCATAAGTGCAGCAAATTTCAATGTATTTGTAAAAGAAAAGCCAGTCCAAAGTGATTGGAAATGGACTTCATCAAATGAAGACGTAGCTACAATAGATGAAAATGGCGTTGTAACAGGTAAAACATTAGGTTATACTACAATAACAGGATACAACTCAAAAAATGGACTAAAAGCAAAAGCAATAGTAAATGTATATAGAAACCAAGAAGGAGCAATTACAGTTCCAGTAGTAGGACAAGGATATGGAAATACAATTACACTAAAAGAAGATGGAACTGTATGGGCAACAGGAAAAAATGATTATGGACAATTAGGAGTTGGAGATACAACAAATAGAAATACATCAGTACAAGTAAAAATAGATGAAAATACTTATTTGGAAAATGTAATAAAAATAGATGTAACAGACAATACAACAATTGCACTAACAAAAACAGGTGAAGTATATGCATGGGGAAAAAATGAATTCGGTGAATTAGGCTTAGGAGATAGAACATATAGAAGTTATGCAACAAGAGTAAAAGGAATTGATGGAAACGGATATTTAGAAAACATTATAGACGTTGCAAATGGAGATGAAAACTCATACGCAATAGACAAAAATGGAAATGTATATGGATGGGGAGATGGAAACTATCATCAAATAGATGATACAGAGACATCAAGAACAACTCCAACACAAATGAGTGACTGTACAAATGCAATATCTGTAAGTGCAGGAGAATGTTTTGTTGAAATTATGCAATCAAATTCAAATGTAGTTGCAAGAGGATATAACTATTATGGACAACTTGGATATGGCGACACAGCAGAAAAACCAACAGGAGCACATATAGTAGGAAATGACATAAACAAAGTATCTGCAGGAAATGATGCAACATTAATAATCAGGGAAGATGGAACAGTATGGGCAGCAGGTAGAAATAGATATGGAGAATTAGGATTAGGAGATACATCAAATAGAGCATCATTTACAAAATTAACATTAGAAGATGGAACAGAAATAAAAGCAAAATATGGAGAATTAAATTCAAGTGTAACAACAATATTAGGTAAAGACGGAAAAGTATATGCAACAGGATATAATGGATATGGACAATTAAGTAATGGAACAACAACAAACACATCAAAATTACAAACAATGCTAAATGAAGATGGAACAGAAGTTACAGACGCAATATTAATTAAAATTGGCGAAATGTATGAACTTGACAGAAATACTGGAGTAATTAGAAAAGATGGAACTGTATGGGTATCAGGTGATAACACATATGGACAAATAGGAAACTCAGGAAATACAAGTGCAACATATTTGAGTAAAATGGGAGATGGATTCCTAAACTATCCAGAAAAAGTGATAACAGTAGGGGTAGATAAGAGCAAAAAAATAAATCCATTATTATTCAATATTCAAGACGATATGAATGTATATACGGATAGTACAACAAAAGTTGGAACACTAAATTACGAAATAGAAGACTCTAACGTTGCAGAATTGACAACTCTAGGAATGATAACAGGAAAACAACAAGGAATTACAAAAATAAAAGTAACAGACACATCAACAAAAAGAACAACAAGCATCTGGGTAAAAGTTGTAAACGATAGTAATATACAAATAAGTTTAGGATATAAATTTTCTGTAGCACTAAAACAAGACGGAACAGTATGGAGTTGGGGACAAAATAATGATGGAGAACTAGGTTTAGAAAACACAACAGAATACGATGAACCACAACAAATAACAGACATAACAGAAAAAATAACAGATGTAAAAACAGGATATTACCACAGTATTGCTTTAACAGAAAAAGGTGAAGTATACACATGGGGATATAATGGTAATGGTCAATTAGGAAATGGAACAAGAGAAGATTCTCTAGTACCTGTAAAAGTTACAGGATTAAAAAATGTAACAAAAGTAAATGCATACAAATATATGACAATAGCATTAACACAAAATGGCGAAGTATATGCTTGGGGAAGCGGATATGGAGCAAAACCTGTAAAACTAAACTTTACAAGAAAAATTATAGATGTTTCTGGTAACTTAGTATTAGCAGAAAATAGAAAAGCATATAACCTAGATGAAACAAAATCATATGGAAAAGACTTAATAAAAGTAGTAGCAGGATATAATCATTATTTAGGATTAACTTCAGATGGAGAAGTGTATGCATGGGGAAGTAACTCATATGGTCAACTAGGAAATGGAAATAACACATCATCATCGACTGCGGTAAAAGTAGTAACACCAGATGGAAAATCAAATATGACTAATATAGTAGATATATCAGCAGGGGATAGTTATTCAATAATCACAGATAAAGACGGTAAGGTATACACATTTGGATACTATGGTGACTACAGAACTGCAAATACAGTACATTCAAATAAACCAGTAGAGATACAAGACTTATACAAAACAGAACTAGTAGCTGCATCAGAAGGTGGACACACTGCAATAGTAGACTGGGATGGAAACGTATACACAGTTGGATTAAATGATTATGGACAACTAGGATTAAAAGACACAACAACAAGAAGTAAATTTGAAAAAATAGGTGAACTAGAAATATCATGTGAACCAGCAAGAATAACATTAAATGTTGGAGAAAGCAAAGATATAAGTCTAGCATTAAGTAGTTCATTTAATTTAAAAAACAACAAACAAGCATCAGGAGAAGTAAACAAAACAATAGAAAACGAAACAATCGCTTCACTTGCAGGAAACACAGTAACAGGAAACACAATAGGAAAAACAATGCTAAATGCAACATACGAAGGTGTAATAGGAACACTAAACACAGAAATACAAAAATTTAACAAAAATGTGGAAGTAGAAGTATTACCAAAAGACGGAAAAGTAACACCAAAAGTTGAAGCAGGAGATGGCTTTACAGTTGAATTAAAAGCAGACGGAACAGTATGGAGCCATGGACAAAATCAATATGGACAACTAGGAGTAGGAGATACAAACTCATATAATGAACCACAAAAAGTAAAAATTATAAAAAACACAATAAAAAACGAAGACGGAAGCAAAACAGAAATAGAAGACACAATAAAAGACATATCAGTAGGTAACTATCATGTATTGGCTTTAAGCGAAACAGGAAAAGTATATGCATGGGGATATGGAGAAAAAGGACAATTAGGAACAGGAAGCGGATATAGCAATGAAGAGCCAGTAGTTGTAAAAGATATATACAGAAAACAATTACAAGACATTGTAAAAGTAGAAGCTGGAGAAAATGTAAGTTTTGCAATAACATCAAAAGGAAAAGTATACGCTTGGGGAAACGGATACTCATCAAGAGCACAATTGCTAGACTTACCAGAAAATGCAGTAGATATAACATCAAAATATGTATTAACAGGAGACGGAAAAGTATACAACATTTCAACAAAAGAACAATTACCTATAGTTGGAAAAATAGTAGACTTAGACGAAGGAACAAACCATACTGTAATGCTTACAAATGATGGAAAAGCATATGCAATAGGTGACAATACATATGGACAACTATCAAACGGAAACAATGTACCAAGCGAGACAACACCTGTAGCAGTTAGAAAAAACAGTGAAAACATATTTACAGGAATAAAAGAAATTAAGGCTGGAGACAAAACAACAGTAATAGTTACAACAGATGGAAAATTATATGCTTGTGGAATGAATGACAACAATGAGTTAGGAATAGAAAACAAAGAAATACTAGATGTAAACACACCACAAGAAAATAAAAATATTGAAAATGTAATTTCTGCAAACATAGGAACAAACCATGTAGTAGCAATAAAAGAAGATGGGGAAGTAGATGCATTTGGATATGGAAAAAATGGTGAGTTAGGAAGCAGAAACGACAAAAATAGCATAATACCAGTAATGGTAGGAAAAGATATAATAAGAACAAATACAAACAATGTTACACTAAAAGTAAACCAAGGAACAACAATAGAAGGATATGTAGATTACTTTAATATCTTTAATAATGATATTAAGAATATAAACTACACATCAAAAGATACATCAGTGGCAACATTAGAAGATATACAAGAAAATGACGTTAATGATGAAACACAAAACGAAAGCAAAAAATTCAAAATAAGATTATCTGGTAAAAAGACAGGAACTACAATAGTTACTGCAAATCAAGAAAATACAGATAATATAGGAGTAATCCAAGTAGAAGTTGTGCCAGAAACAGAAAATGAAATAACAATATCACCAAATGTAATTACAAATGGAAGTCACACTATAAGTTTGAGAACAGACGGAAAGGTATTTACATGGGGAGATAATACATATGGACAATTAGGAAATGGGACAGTAAAAACAAGTGATGAACCAGTAGAAGTAACATTCCCAGAAGGAACAATTATTACACAAATAGCAGCAGGAGAAAATCACAATGTAGCATTAGACAGTAATGGTAATGTATGGACATGGGGTAGAAACAATAACTATCAAATAGGAAATACAAGAGCAAGCCAATATACACCATACAAAGTAAGTAATATACCAAAAGTTATAAAAATATCTGCAGGAAACAACAATACAATGGTAATTACAGAAAACAACGAACTGTATGCATGGGGATTAAACGCATATGGTGACTTAGGATTAGGAACATATACAAATAAAGTATTGCCAAAGAAAGTAAAAGGAATACATGACATAATTGACATATCAGGTGGAAAGAGCCATTATATTGCTCTTAACAGAGCAGGAGAAGTATTTGTAACAGGCTCAAATCTATATGGACAATTAGGAATTGGAAACAACGAAATAGGCAAAATAAATGAATTCCAAAAAATAGAGATAAAAGACAAAATAGGAACAATAGAGGCAGGCGACATCTCAAATATAGCAACAACAGTAGATGGATATGTATATACTTGGGGAGGTAACACATATTCAATATTAGGAACAGGAGACAAAGAAAACAAGAATGTTCCAACAAAACTAAAAGATGTTAAAAATATAAGACAAGCATCAACAGGAAAGACACATACAATCTTAAGAGATGGAAACAACAACGTATATGTAACAGGAACAAACTCTAATGGTCAATTAGGTTTAGGAACAACAGAAAATAAAACTACATTTGAACAAAATACTTTAATAAATAATGTAATAAGAGTATCTGCAGGAGATACATACACAGCATTCCTAAAAGAAGATGGTTCAGTATGGGCATGTGGAGATTACAACCACGGAGACAAAGAAAAGAAGAGCAGAACAAAATCAGAAGAACCAATTTTAGTAGGAAGTGACACATCATCACTAGATAAAATGGAAATTGTAATAGTAAAAAGTGAAGTACAATCAATATTGGCAAATGCAAAATTCAAATTTAACTTAATTTATATAGAACAAAATGATAAGAGCGATTTTGAATACACAAGTTATAATAATGATATAGCAAAAGTAGACGAAGATGGAAATATGTTAGGTATACGTGAAGGAACAACATGGGTAAAAGTTAAAGACAAAAAGACAGGAAAAGAAAGTGTAGCAATAATAAGAGTTGTAGATAACAACATAGAATACAACACACATGTGGCTCCAAACACTGTTTCAGGAAAGAACTATGCACTAGGGTTAAAAGAAGATGGAACAATATGGACATGGGGATATGATGCAAGTGGACTTGCAGACTCTAATGTACCAGTAAGTACAAATGTTATATCAACATATAACTCAATAAGTGCCGGAAAGAACTATGCATTAGCAACAAGAAAAGACGGTACTGCATGGGCAATAGGTAGCAACAATTATGGACAATTAGGAATAGGAAGTTACGAAAGCAAAGCAAAATTAGTCCAAATAGAAGGCTTAACAGATATAACATCAATTTCAGCAGGTGAAACACACTCTATAGCGTTAGACAGTTATGGAACTGTATATGGATGGGGTTCAAATGCAAATGGAGAATTATCATCAAAATATATAGGAAAAGACACAAGTAAACCAGTAGTTATATCTATGCCACGAGACACTATTATACAAATTTCTGCAGGAAAAGGTGAATCTGCATTTGTAACAACAAATGGACAAGTATATGGAATGGGAAAAATATTAAATGGATATATCCCAGGAGTAACAAATGCAGTAAAAGTAGAAGTAGGAACAAACTATTTACTAATTTTAAGAGCAGATGGAACTATTTATAAATATCAAGATGGAAAGCTATTACAAGTTTCAAACATCAAAAATGCAATTGATATATCTGTTCAAAACAACGTAAATATGTATCAAAGTGTAGACGAAAAAGCATATACATGGGGAGAAAATATAAATGGACAATTAGGATTAAACTCTACAGAAGAAGTTTCAAATCCTACACAAGTTTTAGAAAATGGAACTAATGTATTTAGAATAGGAGCAGGATATAACAACACATTTATAATTTCAAATACTGGATTTATATATTCTGCGGGAGATAACAAACGTGGAGAACTTGGAAATGGAACAAGTGAAAATGACCAAAGTACAACAAAATACAATAGTATTGTACATACATTGGTTGGAGACAGAAATTTTGAAATAGATCCAGAAAATAATACTTTAGAAATTAATGAAATAGAAGATATTAATATAAAAGCAAAAACATTTAATGTATTTGGAGACAAGAATAAAGAATTGGATGAATATAAATGGGATGCAGAAAATACTGCAATTTTGTCAATCCTAGAAAATGGAAAAGTTCAAGGTGCAAGTCTTGGAACAACACAACTTATAGTTACAGATAAAGTAACAGGAGAAGAAAAACAAGGAACAAGAGCAGTTGTACCTGTAGATACAGACAGAATAGAAAGTATAACAGCAACAGGAGCAGAAGCCGAAGTTACAGAAGCCTTTAAATACAAAGCAAAAGTTCCAGTAGACGAAGACACTACAAAATCACAAGTACAAATAAAAACAAAAATTGGAACAGACCAGATTAGTATAGACAACGGAGCAACTTGGGAAAAAGGAATAATTACAAAAGAAATAGACATTTTAAATAATGAAACAGAAGTACCATTTATAGTTAAAACAGAAGCTGGAAATGAAGTAAATTACACACTAACAATAGTAAGAGTTAGCAATGACAATAGCATAAAAAATGTAACGATACAAAAAGCAGATGTTGGCGCAGAAGAACAAATAACAGAAAAAGAAAGCAAAATATATGAAACTATAGTTCCAAGTACAGGTGAAAATGTTGTAAAAGTTACAACAAACCATGAAAAAGCATATGTAAGCATAGATGGACAAGCAAAAGAAGAACATGAGCAAACATATACATTTGAAATGGAAGAACCAGTAAAAGAAATACCATTAAAAATAACATCTGAATCAGGCAAAGAAGAAACATATACATTAAAAGTATATACAAAAGAATATCTTGCAACATTAAACAAAGTAATGGTAAATGGAAAAGAAGCAACAAAAATAGATGATAAAAACTATGAAGTAATTATAACAGACGAAATAGATTTAGCATCTATAGAAGCAATAGCAAACTTTACTACTTCAAAAGTTGGAATAAATGGTGGAGAAAAACAAGAAAGTACAATAAAAGAAGACATACAAACAGTATTAGATATGGCATCAGCAACAATACAAGTAGAAAGTGAAGATGGTGCAATACAAAATGAATATACATTAACAATAAAAAAACAAAGAACAAACAGCAAAATACAAGAATTACAAGTAGAAGGAAAAACTATAAAAGAAATTAATAATGTATATACAGCATATGTAGGCACAGACATCAATAATGCTACAGTAAAAATAACAGCAAAAGATACAGAAAATACAATTACTCTTGCAGGCTTTACAGAAGAAAAAGCAACAATAGAAAAAGAAGTAGAAGTAAATGCAGAAACAAATGCATATAAAATCCAAATAAAAAACAATGAAACAGGAAGAAACGAAAAATATACGTTAATTATAAAACGTGGAGACACAGAAGTAGGATTAAAAGATATTTTTGCAGTAAACGAAACAACAATAAGAGAAGCAGAAAAAGTTGAGGATACAAAATATGAAATAAGAGTTTTAAGCACATATACATCTACAAATTTAACAATAAACTGTATAAATACTGAAAGTAAGATAGCTGTAGGACAAGATAATATAGATGCAGGAAATTACCAAATTGGAGCAAGCACACAAACAATATCATTAACAGAAAAAGAAACTACAGTACCAGTAAAAGTAATTACTGCAGACGGCGGAAAAGAAAAAGAATACACTATAAATATTATTAGGAGTTCAGATAATGCAGAATTAAACGAAGTTGCAATAAATGAATTATTAGGAAATGATGATATTCCAGCAGAAATTTCAAAAACAGAAGAAAACACATATGAAGTACAATTACAAAATGCAGTAACAACTTTAAAAATAAAAGCAACAGCAGTAAATGAGAACACTAATGTAAAAATAGGAGAAGACAAGTATTCATTGAAAGAAGCAACAAAAGAAATAACATTAGATTCAAGTTTAACAGAAGCAATAATAACTGTAAAAACTGAATATGGAACAGAAAAACAATACACATTAAAAATAAACACATTACCAGCAGAAACAGGATTAAAAGAAGTTACAGTAGGAAATGAGTCAGCAAGTTATAATTCAACAAAAGGAAGATATGAAATAAAAGTCGACAATGAATTATCTTCATATGATATAATTGTAAAATCAACAGATGATTTAGCAAATATAACACTAGGAATAAAAGCTGGAGATGTTACAAAAGCAGGAACAGTAGAAGCAACAGAAAATAAATCAGGAAAAGAAACAATTGTACCAATTACAGTAACAGCACAAAACGGAATTGAAAGTAGTACATATGACCTTGCAATTATAGAAAAATCAAGCATTGCAAATATAGGAACAGTACAAGTAAATGGTCAAGAAATAGAGCCAGACGAAAACGGAAACTATATAGCAAATGTTAAATCAACAATTACAGATGCAGAAATAAGAGTTGAATCACAAAATGACAATGCAAAAGTAACAGTTGATAGCGAAACACAAGACACAAACCAAGTAACAATAAAAAGAAAAATAACAGAAGACAAAACTGAATATACAATAAAAGTTGTGTCAGAAGATGGAAAAAATACAGAAGAAAAATTATTAACAATAAACAGATTAAGTGGAAACACTAATATATCAAGTATAAAAGTAGAAACAGAAGACAAAACAGAATATGAACCAACTGTTCAAGAAGATGGAACATATCATGTTAAAACAAAAAGGACAGAAACTGCAAATATCACTGTAACAGCAGAAGATGAAAAAGCAAAAATATCAATAGCAGGTGGAGAAAAAAATGTAGGAAATAATACATCAACAGTAACACTATTAGATGAAATTACAGAAGTAAACATATTAATAGAAGCAGAAGATGGAACAACAAAAGCAGAAATACTAAAAATAGAAAAAGAATCTAATAATACAGATATAGCAGAAATAAAAGGAAAAGACATCAAAAAAGTTTCAAAAATAACATCATCTACATACGAAGTACAAGTTGATGACAGACTACAAACACTTGCAATTGATGCAATAACAAAAGATGAAAATGCTAAGATAAAATTAGGAACAGAAACTGAATATACACCAAACAAAATAGAAAATAAATCTATTGACATAAGTCAAATAAACTCATTCACAATAGATGTTTTAGCAGAAGATGGGGAAACAACTAAAACATACACTATTGAAGTAACAAAGAAATTTAGCACAGGATTAGCACAAATAAAAACAGACGGAGAAATTGCAAAGTTACAAGACAATAGTGAAATTATTTACAATGGATGGGTAGACGCAGACAACACTGCAAATATAGAAATAACACCAGATAATACTCTAGCAAAAGTAAGTGTATACAAAGATAATGAACTAATAATATCACAAGTGGGAACAATAACTCTTACGCAAGATATGAAATATGAAACAGATTCATATAAAATAATAGTAAGCAATCCAAATAAAGAAGCAGAAACAAGTACATACATATTAAACCTAATTAAAAAATCTACAAACAACAACATAGAATATGTTAAAGTAAATGGGGAAACTTTAACAGAAAACACAGACACACAAACTTATGAAACACAAGTAATCACAGTAGATTCAGAAAAATATGAATTACAAGTTAAAGCAGAAAATGAATATGCAACTATTAAATTTGATAATGGTGAATATAGTGTAGAAAATACACAAACTCAAGAATATGAAATCAATCCAGAAGAAACAAAAGAAGTTAAAGTTACAGTTAAATCTCAAAATGGGGAAGAGATAATAAAAACAGTAAAAATCTACAGAAAAGACAATAACTTAAATGTAGAAACTATAAAAGTAAATGGAACAGATATTACATTAACATATGACGAAAAACACAAAAACTACAATATCACATTAGAAAATACGCTAACTACAACAACATTAGAAATCGTAGCAGAAAGTGAAAAAACTGAAGTCAATACAACAATTGACGAAGTTGAACATAGTGGACAAAAAACAGTAACAGTTGACAATATCAATTTACCAGGGGTAGGTAAAAAGATAATTACATTTACAGTAACTTCTGAAGAAGGCAAAAAAGAAGCAAAAACAATTACAATTTCACAATTCTCATCAGATATTGAATTAGCAAAATTACAAGTAAGAGGAAAAGATGCTAAAAAACGTGATGATGGAAACTACGAAATAACAATAAGCGATATACCAACATATGCAGACATTTATGCAAAAGCACAAGAAGAAACAACAAACATAGAAATAAATGGAGGAACATCATCAGTAGGAGAACAACAAGCAACAATACAAAGCATTGCGGAAGGACAATATTTAGAAGTCCCTGTTAAATTAACAGCAGCAGATGGAACAGAATATGAATATCAATTATACATAACTGTAAAATCTGGAGACAACAATGTTGGAACAATAAGAGTAAACAACCTAGAGGCTACAAAGATAGATGATAAAACATATAGAAGTTTTGTGCAAGAATCCGCAGTTCAAGCAACTGTTGATGTTACAGCAAAAAGTGAATTATCAAATATTAAAGTAACCTTAGGAGATAGCCAAAAAATTGGAAACCCATTAAACTTTATCCAAACACTACCAGAAGAAAAAACAAATGTTACAATAACAATTGTTTCGGAGGCTGGAGAGGATAAACAATATACACTAGAAATTATAAAAGAATCAAGTGATAATTCTTTAAAGAATGTATATGTAAATGGAAATGAACTTAAAAAAGATAAAAAAACAGGAAGATACAAAACAACTATAGACGAAAATAAACAGCCAGTAATTAAGGTTATTTCAAATAATCAATATGCTTATGTAAGAATAGCATTAAATGAAGAGGAACAAACACAAAGTGAAAAAGCAGTAGAACTTGGAGAAGACAAAATAACAGTAATACCAATAACAATAAGAAGTCAAACAGGAATAACAAATGTTGAATACATAGAACTAGAAAAAATAGATAAATCAATAGCAGTAGATTCTTTAATTGTAGATGATATAGAAACAACAGACTTTGATAGAGAAACAAATACATACAAAGCAATAGTAGACAAAGACATAGAGCAACATGAAATCTTTATAATGGCTGGAAATACAAACTCAACTATAGAAATAAACGAGAATGCAGCAGTTGGAAGTATAACAACATATTCAACATTAGAAGAAGGTCAAGACGGAAAAACAATACCATTTACTGTAACGTCAGAAACTGGTACAACACAAAAATATCAATTACTATTAATCAAAAAATCATCAAATGTCAAAGTAACACAAGTAGTAGTAAATGATGTAAAAATTCTTCCAGACCAAGACAGACCAGACATATACAGAAAAAATATTAAGAAATTAGCAAATAAAGCAAAAATAAAAGTAACAACAGAATATCCATATGCTAGTGTAAAAATAGGTGACAATGACACTGTTATGAATGATTCAGAAGCATGGGTAGATTTAAAACTAGAGCAAGACGAAATAACAGTCCCAGTAGTAGTAACAGCAACAGATGGTAAGACAGTAGAAACATACAACATTATATTACAAAGACTATCAAATGATACAAGTGCAATTGTAAGCTATGATGGAGAACCATTAAGCAAAGACGAAAATGGAGAATATAATGTAAGTATATTAGACACTGCGACATCAGGAACAATAAAAGTCGTAACAAATGATGCTAATGCAACTGTAGATATAGCAAATACACTGGAATATGAATTAGGTGGAAAAGAATATAATCTAGATATAGATACTAAGACAGCAGAAAGAACTATAGAGGTACCAATATCAGTTGTTTCAGCAGATGAAACAGTTGAAAATAGTACATTGGTAATTACAAGGCTTTCTACAAATAACAATACTGCAAAAGTGGAAGGAACATATGAAGACAATAATAAACAAGTAACAAAAGAAGCAGTAATAGACGAAGATGGAAACTACTTTATAATGGTAAAAGAAGAAACAAGTGAAGTTACATTAAAAATAACTCCAGAAAGCCAATATTCAACAATAAAATTGGGTGAACAAACATCAAAAGGAGAATTAACAACAATAGCAACACTTACAGGAGATATAACATTTGTAAATTACACTGTAACATCAGAAGCAGGAGAAGAAAAACAATACACTATAAAAATAGGAAAAGTAGCAAGTATATCAGGAAGAATACTAACAGAAAATACAGAAGAAAAATACAAATCAACAATTAAATTATACAAATCAACAGATACAAGCAACCCTGTAAAACAGATGGAAACAGAAGAAGATGGAACATTTTATATTACAATAGAAGAAAGTGGAAAATATGATTTAGTAGCATGCAAAGATGGATATCTAAATTATAAAGTTACAGGAATTGAGGTTATAAAAGGTGAAGAAACTATATTAGATGAGCATAAATTAATAGCTGGAAACGTAGTTAAAAATAATGAAAAATCAACATTTGAAGAACAAATTGAAATAGATGATTTAGTAGCATTGAATAATAATTATGGGGAAATTATTACAGATGAAGATAAAGAAACTAGAGCAATTTATGATTTAAATGAGGATGGAGTAGTAAATAAATTAGATAGAGATATCTTAAAGAAAAACTATGGTAAAAAAGCAGAAACAATAGAATGGGTTAATCCAAACAAAGCAACAAAAAAAATAATGAAAAGCGCATCAATAAAAACAACAAGTGAACAAAACTTTATATTGCCAATTACATGTAACTACACAATAACATCAAGTTATGGTACGAGAAAACACCCAATAACGGGAGTTATAAAGAAACATACAGGTATAGATATATCAGGAGTACATCATACAGAAATACTAGCAGTAGCAGATGGTGAAGTAACTTTTGCAGGAGTACAAAACGGATATGGCAACTGTGTAGAGATAAAGCATATTGTTAATGGGGAAACAATATATAGCTTCTACGCACATTTATCAAGAATAGATGTGAAAGTAAAAGATACTGTAAAACAAGGTCAAGTAATTGGATTAGAGGGAGGAGCTCCAGAATCTGATCCTAACCCAGGAAGTTCAACAGGACATCACTTACATTTTGAAATTAGAAAATCTAGTGGATATGGAAATGATGTAGATCCGACAAACTATATCAAATTTAAAAACAAGTAAGACAGAAATCTGTCTTACTTGTTTTTAATAAACAAAATAGCTAAAGCGTATAAAATTGGCATAACAACAAAAAGGTAATATAATAGCCACACATTACTAAAAGATAAATACTAAAAATAAATAAGGTACCATACAAGTTTAAAATATATAACTGAAAGTTTAAACTTATATGGTATAATTTATACTAAAGGGGGAGATTTTGATGGGAGAGATTTCAAATATAAATGGTAAAAAAATGGTACCAATAGCCAACTTGAATACTGAAGAACGTAATTTAGCATTTAAAAAAATAAGAGAAAAAAATAGTAATAGGTATTATGATAACTCACAATCAGATAAACCAAGAAATAATGTGAAATACTTTATTGATTATATACAAAATAGCTCGGGTAATGCAATTGATTTAGGATGTGGGGCAGGAAACGACACGGTATATCTAATAAAAAATAATTGGAATGTTCTTGCAATCGATAAAGAAGATGTAGAAAAAAGAATATCTAATAGACTTAGTAAAGAAGAATTAAAAAAATTCAAATTTCAAATACAAGATTTTGAAAATCTTCAATTAGAAGAGAGTAATTTAATCGTTTCAAATTATAGTTTACCATTTTGCAACAAAGAAAAGTTTAAAGAAATGTGGAATAAAATAAAAACTAGCATATTACCTAAAGGATATTTTGTAGGCAACTTTTTTGGCCAAAATGATGACTGGTATAGTACTAGACCTCAAATGACATTTTTAACAAAAGAGCAGGTAGTAGATCTATTTAGGAAATTTGAAATAATAAGATTTAAGGAAATAGAAGAAGATAAATTAACTGGCTTAGGTAAAATGAAACATTGGCACACATTTAATGTTATAGCTAAAAGAAAATAAAAAAGAATATTTCAATAATTTACGAAAAGTAGTATAATGAAGAAAGATAAATAAGAAAAAAAGGAGTAAGAATAGTGGAAAGACATTTATATCATTATACAAGTATAGAAAATTTATTGTTAATTTTAAAAACAAAAAGTATATGTTTTAGTAGTTTAGAGAATGTAGATGATATGGAAGAAATGGAAACAGAGGATTTAAAAAATTTTGGCAGATTTTATTATGTGAGTTGCTGGAATAAAAGTAGTAAAGAGTCTATTCCATTGTGGACGATGTATTCTCAGGATATGAAGGGTGTAAGAATTGAACTTCCGATTTTTCCATTTGAAAAATTTTCATACAATGCTGATGAATATTATTTTAAGGAAAATACTATGGAATACATAGATGTAAACGAATTGTACAATGAAACAAAAATGGTTGCAATTGATGAAGGAATTAAACTTTTTGATATTGAATACACAGATAATGAAAAACTTTTATATCCCAAAATAAAAAACATTGAGTCAAAAAATTTATTAAAATACGATTTTTCTAAACTTGGGAAATATAAAAGGAGTAATTGGAGTTTCCAGGAAGAATGTAGATATGGTGTACTTATGGTACCATGGAATTTAGAATATTTAAAAAAAGTTAGACAAATTCAAAGTACAAAAAATGCAAGAACAAATGAGGAAACATCACAGGTAATACATGAATTAAGAGATTTACTTGAAAATCCAAATACTATTGTTCCATGTAAAAGATTTTACCTTAAAATTGATTCTGATATACTAAAGCAAATGAAAATCTTATTAGGACCAAAAGTAACACCTGCACAAGAAGATATTGTTAAATTAATTGTAAAAGAATATTGCCCGGATATAAAAATAAGTAGGAGTAAATTAAAAATATGCTAATTATAGAAACAAAATTAGATGTTTTATTACTACTTTTTATAAAAAATGACAAAAAAATACAAAAAATTTAAATTAATACTTTATTTTTCGAAATAATATATGTATAATATATCTTAAACAAAAGAGAAAGGAAAGATAGAGATGTTTATACAGTATATTAATAAATTACCAAGTAAAATTGAATTTTTTGATATTCTAAGAATATCTGAAACAAATAAATATGATATAAACCAGCTTGATAAAGAATTAAACGAAACAATTACAGCAGTATGTGCCTATAGAGGAGATAGAATAGTTGGAATTGGAAGAATAAAAAAAGAAAAGGAATATTTATACATACAAGACGTTATTGTAGTACTAGAAGAATGCAAAGAAGAAATAGAAAATAGTATTATTACAAATCTTGTAAAGCAGGTAAATCAATTAAAAAATTATGATGTAGAAGTAAGAGATTGTTTACAAATGCCCAAAAATGAAAATGAATTTTATAAAAAGTATAACTTTTTAATTTCAGATTTTGAAGTGGTTGGAGCATAACAAAAAATAAAGACCTTTTATATAAGCTCTTGTTTATATAAAAAGGTCTTTATTTAATTTAAGTCTAAACATTTAATTAATTTATTAGCTTATTATATTTTGTAGATTTCCTTTAAATCTGTATTGTAGTAAGTTATTGAACCATCCTTTGATACTGTGATGTAATTTGAATAAACAGAAATTGTTGAAGAACTATCAAAGTTCATAGTTTTTCCTGTAAGTAAATTATAAACAAAGTATTCATCTGATCCTTTAATTTTTCCTTTAATAAAAGTACTTGTACTGTAGCTTGTTACAGAGTTTGTTTTGAATGATGTAATTGTTTTCTTATTTTTTAAATTAATTAATAAAAACTCGTTATTTTTTTCTGCTAAAACTAATTCTTGGTGTTTTTTATCTTTTAAATATTTAAATGTTGTTGGAGATAAAAATTCAATATCATCATATTCACAAGATAAAATAATCTTTTCGCCTTTCATAATACCATGTTTTCCATTACTTGAATAAGAAGAATATCCTGTCAAACTTGCAAGAGTATCTTCAGATGATTTTTCAGGTTTTTCTTTTAAAACAGATGAATTTTTTAAATCATAATATGAATAACGATTAGAATAATCAGCAGAAGAATTATATATTTCTAATATCTTCTTAGAATAATCATAGTAAGATATGTCAACTTTATCTGTTGTTTCATATGCAATCTTGTTTTTAGAAATGCATATAGTTGATTCTAATGTATTTTTATCACTTGAATAAATTTTAAATATATTATCTTCATCAGCCGAAATATACTTATCTGAATATTTATAGACTACCTTACCATTCTTTAAATTAATAATTGCATATTTACTGTTATTAACATTTGCAACAGCATAAGTTTCGTTTAAGGCTTCATTTACATTAGAAACAGAACAAGAAAAATAATCTTCAGAGTCTTTGAATTTATAAGAATATATTTTCTTACCTTTTGAATTTAAAATACCAGCTTCAACTTTTTTTCCTTCTTTATTTGATTTAGTGTAGCATACATATCCGTTATCCGCGTATTTAACTTTTATATTTTCATCTGTTATCGCCTTTAGTTTGTTGTTATACAAAATATCATCAATAATAAATAATCCATATTCAGATAATACTTTTATTCCACTAGAAAACTTAGAAGATAGTTTTATATTTCCCTTTTTATCTATAATACCATACTTTGTTGAACCACTTTCTTCATATGTAACACTAGCGTAATCTCCATAAAAAGAGCTTGCTGATTTGAATTTCGCATCAATTATTGTTTTTCCATTTTTGGCAGAGATATAACCATATTGATTATTAATTTTAACTGGTATTGGCTTATCTGGGTCAAAAATTAATGCAAGATTTTTAGTATCATTATTTCCACGTCCTATCATAAAAAATAATCCAGATAATAGTAATATAATTACAAGAGCCACTGCTACTATTATAGGTATTAATTTTTTTATGTTTTTACTTTGTTTTTCATTTTGATTTTCTTCCATAAAAAAACCTCCTTCTGAATATAAATTATATATAAGAACATATAAAAAGTCAACACGGGATAGATTGGAAAATAGTGAACTTAAAACCAAGTCAATATAATAATACTAAAATTCATTGCAACAATAGGAAAAATGTGATACAATAAAAATCGTAAAATATAAAAATAAAGAAATTATAAAAGCCTAAAGGAGGAATATATATGGGATTAATTAAAGCCGCAGTGGGTGCTGTAAGTAGCACATTTAAAGATCAATGGAAAGAAGCAATTAGATGTGAAGATTTAGGAAACGACATTCTAATGATGAAAAAGACTACTCCAAATGGAGTAATATCAAATAAAAGTACAATTATTGTTGGACCTGGACAATGTGCTGTTATTTACGATAATGGTAGAATAATTGATGCAACAGCAGAAGAAGGATTTTACACATTTGACAGTTCATCTACACCATCATTTTTTGCAGGACAATTTGGCGATGTATTCAAAGAAATGTGGCAAAGATTTACATATAATGGTGCAACAGCAAAACAACAAGCAGTATTTTTCTTTAATACAAAAGAAATAATAAATAATAATTATGGAACACCTGCACCAGTCCCATTTCAAGATTGGTCACATGCAATTCCAAACCAAATGACTGGAAGTTTAACTCCAATGAGAGTAGAAGTAAAATGCTATGGACAATATACTTTTAAAATTTCCAATCCAGCTGTATTTATGAGTGAAATAGCTGGAACAGCAGATGTATATAGAAAAGATGCATTATTAGAACAAATGCGCTCAGAGGTTGTAAGTTCATTCCAAAACGTATTGAATGAATTAGGAAATACAGATAATAAGGTTCCAGTGCTTGAATTGCCAAGCAAAACAGATGAAATTAAACAATTAATGGATGAAAAAGTGTTTGATGAACCGATAAGAAGAAGAGGTATTTCAATTGTTGGATTTGTTGTAAAAGCAGTAACATTAGATGATGCATCATCTAAAAAAATAGATGATTACGAATTAAGTTCAAACCAATATATGCAACAAGGAAAACTTGTTGGAGCATATGCAAATGCTGTTCAAGATGCAGCCAAAAATGAAAACGGTGCTGCAAATGGATTTATGGGAATTGGAGTTATGAATATGGCAACTGGAGGAATGATGGGAGCTGCAACACAAGGACCATGGCAAAACACACAAAATAATAATCAAAATCAACAAGAAACACATCAAACAAATAACACAGCTAAACAAGAAATAAACCAAAATACAAATAATGAATGGGTATGCCCAAAATGTAACCATACAGGAGATGGAAATTTCTGTGTAAATTGTGGAACAAAAAGGCCAGAAGAGCCAAAGGCAAAATTTTGTCCAAAATGTGGAATAAAACTTTCTGAAAATAGCAAATTCTGTTCAGAATGTGGAGAAAAAATCTAATAATAGTAAAAATGGGATTATAGAAATATTCTATGAGTCATAATAAGGACTCCTTTCATAAAATAATATAAATTATTATGAGAGGAGTTATTTTTATGAGGAATATAAGAAAATTGACTTTAAGCATGTTTCTTACTATATTAATTTTATTAATTATTCAATTACAAGTGTGTGCATTTGGCCCTGATGGAAATGTAATATTCAATGGAATCGATGTAAGCGTGTGGCAAGGAAATATAAATTTTAGCGATGTAAGTAATGATGGAATAAAAATTGTATATATAAGAGCAAGTGAAGGAAACAGTTATGTTGATTCAGAGTTTGAAAGAAATTATCAAAAAGCTAAAGAAAATGGTCTATATATAGGTTGTTACCACTATTTAACAGCCCGCACGATAGAAGAAGCAAAAAAGCAGGGCCAATTTTTTGTTTCAGTAATTGGTGGAAAACAAATTGACTGTAGACTTGCAATGGATTTTGAGTCATTTGGAAACTTAAGTAAACAACAAATAAATGATATTGCAATAGCATTTATAAATACAGTAAGGGAACTAAGCAAAAAAGAAGTTATAGTATATAGCGATACATATAATGCAACAAATACATTTAATGGAGAAATAACGAATTATCCATTATGGGTTGCTGAATATGGAGTAAATGAGCCTTTAAGTAACGGAAACTGGAATACATGGACTGGATTTCAATATACAGATACTGGGACAGTACGTGGAATTGATGGATATGTGGACAAAAATAAATTTACACAAAATATTTTGCTTAATGATAAATCAGAGATACCAGTTGTTCAAAAACCAAATAATACAGATGATGGAATAACATCAGAAATTATTGTTAAAAAAGGAGATACTCTATACGGAATTGCAAAACAATATCAAACAACAGTACAAAGACTTGTAGAATTAAATAATATTCAAAATCCAAATCTTATTTATATAGGCCAAACGCTAATTGTACCGGGAAAACGTGATACTAATAATATAAGTAGTAAAACGTATTATGTAAAAAAAGGAGATACATTATACGGAATTGCTAAAAGATATAATACAACTGTAAAAGCTATTGCACAGGCAAGCAAAATAAAGAATCCAAATTATATTTTTGTTGGGCAAAGACTTACTATACCTGTAGCCTCAAGTAATAATTTCGAAAGTAATAGTTTAACATTTTATACAATAAGATATGGAGATACCTTATATAGCATTGCTAGAAGATATAATACTACAGTTGCCAAATTAGTTAGACTAAATCGAATAAAAAATCCAAATTTAATTTATGCTGGAAATGTAATTAGAATATAAAAAATGCAATAATTTGATAATCATACAACAACTTAATTTTATGTATTATAACTTGAAATTTTTATTGATAATTATTAGATTTGTGGTATAGATTTTAATATATTAAATCAATTATATAAAAAATTGAATAGTAACTATTGACAATATTAACCAGATTAGAGTATAATAATTACCGTACATTAAGGAGAAAAACTTGCGAAGCTCTCCTTAAAATTAGCATCCCGTGCAAGGTGGTTTTAAAATGCCGGAAGGAGGGGAATATTCATGTCAGAGGTTAAAGTTAATAATGGTAATATAGAAGACGCTCTTAAAAGGTTTAAAAGACAATGTGCTAGAAACGGAGTATTACAAGAAGTACGTAAAAGAGAACACTATGAAAAGCCTAGTGTAAAAAGAAAGAAAAAATCAGAGGCTGCTAGAAAAAGAAAATTTTAAGATATATTGTAGGCATTTCCAAATAAAGTGGAAATGCCTATTTTGCAAGGAGGAAAAATATGTTAAAAGAAAGATTATTAGAAGATTTAAAAAATTCAATGAAAGAAAAAAATATTAATAGAAAAAATGTTGTTCAAATGGTAAGAGCAGCAATTTTACAAATTGAAAAAGATCAAAATATAGAAGTAAGCGATGAAAAAATATTAGAGATAATTGCTAAAGAAGCTAAAAGAAGAGAAGATGCATTAGCTGAATATAAAAAAGCTCAAAGAGAAGATTTAGTTAAGCAGGCAGAAGAAGAAATAAAAGTTTTAGAAGAGTATTTACCTAAAAAAATGTCAAAAGAAGAATTAGAAGAAAAAATAAAGGAAATAATACAAAAACTTGGAGCAACAACAATGAAAGATATGGGAAAAGTAATGAAACAAGCAAAAGAAGAAATAGGAGTTGCAGCAGATGGAAAAACAATAAATGAAGTTGTAAAATCAATGCTTGGGTAAAAACATTTATATAGACAATATATTTTATAAAGGACTTTATAAAGCAATTTCATAAAAATTACTAAAATGTAATTTTTAAATGAAATTGCTTTTTATTTTTTAAAATTTACTTGTATATATTTTCCATATTATATTATAATAATAAATGTATTAAAACTTCTAAGGGTTTATAGGTTAAACCTGCATAAAAACCTAAATGTTGAATGAAGGTAGGGATAATATGAAAGATGTAAAAACAATCTTAAAAGAAGGTGTAACTTTACATGAAATTAAAACAGATAAGTTTAAAACAAACTTATGTGCAGTTTTTTTATCTACACCACTTACAAGAGAAAATATAACAAAAGGTGCGTTAGTTCCTATGGTTTTAAGAAGAGGTAGTAGTAAAATAAAAACACAAGAAGAAATTAGCAAAGTACTAGAAGAAATGTATGGTGCAGGATTCGACTGTGGCATAGAAAAAACAGGAAATAACCAAGTTTTAAAGTTTTATTTAGAGTCTTTAAATGACGAGTTTGTTCCAAATGATGAACATCTTATAGAAAAGTCAATCGAAGTATTAATGGATATTGTATTTAACCCTTTAATAGTTAATAACGAGTTTAAAAATGAGTATGTTAATAGTGAAAAGGAAAATTTGAAACAAATAATACAAGCCAAAATTGATAATAAAGCAAAATATGCATATGAAAGATGCATAGAGGAGATGTATAAAAACAAGCCATATGGATTGTATAAATTTGGATATATAGAAGATTTAGAAAACATAAACTCTGCAAATTTATATGATTACTATAAGACTTTAATTAATGAATGTAAAATTGATATTTTTGTTTCAGGAAATATTAATGAAATGGTAAAAAATAAACTAGAGGAAAACTTGTCAATTAAAAACATACAACCTAGAAAAGCAATTTATGAAATTAGTGAAAAGAATGAAGAAAAAGAAGATAAACAAGAAAATGAGATAATTGATAAATTACAAGTAAATCAAGGTAAATTGGTAATTGGTTTAGATATAAAAAATATTACTGAAGATGAAAAATATTGTGTTTCCGTATATAATATTTTGTTAGGAGGAAGTGCTAATTCTAAATTGTTTCAAAATGTTAGAGAAAAAGCAAGTCTTGCGTATACAGCAAGCTCAAGCTATTTAAGACAAAAAAATAATATTATTATAAGAGCAGGAATTGAAATAGACAATTTTGAAAAAGCCTTAAATTTAATAAAAGAACAATTAGATGATATGAAAAATTCAGAATTTCAAGAGCAAGAAGTTGAAAATGCAAAACAGTTAATTATATCAACAGTAAATGGAATTCCAGATTCTCAAGATGCAGAAATAACATACTACTTTGGTCAAGAATTAGCTGGAAAATCCACAGATATTGAACAATATGTGGAAAACATAAGGAAAGTTCAACCAAAACAAATAAATGAAGTAGCCAAAAAAATAGATATAAATACTATTTACTTTTTAAGAAACTAAGATTAAAAGATTTGTAAATTAAATTAAGATGGCTTGAAATATTAATTATTAATAAATATTCTTGCTGTTCTAAAAGGAGGAAAAAGTGAAATTAATAGAAAGTTTAAGAGTGAAAGAAAAAGCTTATATTGAAAAGCTTGAAAATGGACTAACTGTTATTATAATCCCTAAGAATACAACAAATAAAAAATATATAATATGGGGTACTAATTTTGGCTCAATTGATAATCATTTTATAATGCCAAATACAAATGAAGAAGTTTATATTCCAGATGGTGTTGCGCATTTCTTGGAACATAAAATGTTTGAACAATCTAACGGAACCAATAGTTTGGACACACTAATGGCACTTGGAATAGACGCAAATGCGTATACAACAAATGACCATACAGCGTATTTATTTGAATGTACAGATAAGTTTTATGAGGGATTAGATGAACTTATGGATTATGTACAAAATCCATATTTTACAGACGAAAATGTAGAAAAGGAAAAAGGCATAATTGGTCAAGAAATTAAAATGTATGATGACGACCCGGGTTGGCAGTTATATATGCAAATTTTAGACTGTTTATATAAGAAAAATGAAATAAAAATAGATATTGCAGGAACTGTAGAATCTATTTCGAAAATAACGCCAGATGTTTTACAAAAATGTTATGATACATTTTATCATCCTTCAAATATGGTTATGGTTATTTGTGGTGACTTTGTTCCAGAAGAAATTTTAAAAGAAGTTAAAAAGAGATTAAAGCCAAAGCAAAACCAAGGAGAAATAAAGCGTATTTATGAGCCAGAAGAAAACGGAATAAATAAAAAATACAACGAAAAAGTAATGGAAGTAAGTATGCCACTTTTTGCAGTTGGATATAAAGATGAACAAGTTCACAATGAAAGTATTGTAAGAAAACATATAGCTATAGAGATTTTACTAAATTTAATTATTGGAAAAAGTTCAGAATTATATAAAGAACTATATGAAACAGGAATTATAATGGAAGAACCAGATAAATCATTTGAGTTTTCAAAACAATATGCGCATGCAATAATTTCAGGACAAACAAAAGATCCGAAAATTGTAGCTGAAAAAATAAAAGAGACAGTACAAAATTATAAAGAAAATGGGATTCCAGATGAAGAATTTGAAAGGATCAAGAAAAAAATATACGGAGAATATGTAATGGAATACAATCAAATTTCAAATATTGCAAGAATGTTTCTAGCTGATTATATGAAGAAAATTAACAGTTTTGACTACTTAGAGGAATATAAACTAGTTACAAGAGAATATGCACAGCAAATTTTAAAAGAGACATTTAAAGATGAAAATATGGCTGTAGCCGTAATAAAGGGAGAATAGATATGGTATTAAAAACATCTGAAATTTCAAATGTAGCATTTTCTATATTTGGATTAGATATATACTGGTATGCAATATTAATTGTAGTAGCAATTATACTCGGAATTTTATGGTGCAAAAAAAATGATGGCAGATTTGGAATAAAGTATAATGATATAATAGATTTATGCTTATTCCTTCTACCAATCTCCTTTATATGTGCGAGGGCATATTATTGCATATTTGAATGGGAAAGTTTTAAAGGAAATCTAATTCAGGTTTTCAATATTAGAAATGGTGGACTTGCAATATATGGAGGGTTAATAGGAGGAACTATTACAACATTTGTATTTTGCAAAATCAGAAAAATTAATTTTTTAGATTTAATAGATTATGTGGTACCTGTAGTTGCTTTAGGACAATCAATTGGAAGATGGGGAAATTTTATAAATAGAGAAGCATATGGAACAGAAACGAATTTTTTTTTAAAAATGGAAATTGTAGAAAATGGAATAACAAAATATGTACATCCAACTTTCTTGTATGAGTCTATAGCAACTTTTTGTTGTTTTATAGTTTTAGCAATATTAAGTAAAAAAAGAAAATATAAAGGGCAGATCGCAAATGTATATTTAATAATATATTCATTTGCAAGAATGTTTATTGAGGGAATAAGAACAGATAGTTTAATGTTTTACAATATAAGAATTTCTCAAGTATTATCTGTAGCGATTTTTATAATATTTAGTTGCATTTTTGTATGGCAAATAATTAAATGTAGAAGAGAGCAAAAAAAAGTAATAAAATAAAGAAAAATGCAATACGAAAATAAGACAAAATAGGCTCAAAATCGGTTCTTTTTGTTGACGATACGTCAAACTTATGGTATTTTTAATATATACAAAAGAAAAAACACGAAAAGGAGAGTGAGTTATATGTTAGATGAAGAAATTTGTAAATTAAGAAAGAAATTAAATGAGAGTATTTTGAATGGAGACGATTATAGTATAACATATAAACTTAGTGTGGAACTTGACGAATTAATTGCAAGGTATTATGAGAAAGGAAAAAGAAAAGAGTTAGTTTGATATAGAAGCAAAGAAAGTTATATGATTAAAATGAATACAAATAAGTGAAACAATAGAAATGTGCAAAAAAAAGTTGACTTTTAGGTGAAAATAGTTTATTATAGAATTATATAAGAAAAATCTTTAAGAAAAGGAGAAAATAAAATGGTAAAAAATAATAAATTATTTAAAGTTTTGTTAATTATTTTAGTAGTTATTTCGATAGTGGTAAGTTTTTCTGGAATTGTTAATGCTGATGTTTCTATAGATACGTTTTCTAAAAGTATAAAAGCTGAACAGCCAGATGGACTTGAGGATACAACTATAACGAACCCTACTCAAAGTATACTATATGTAATACAAGCTGTAGGTATTGCAGCAGGTGTTATCATAATAGCCTATATGGGTGTAAAATATATTACTTCATCTCCAGAAGGAAAAGCAGAATTAAAAAAACAAGCATATGTATATATTTTAGGTGCAGCCTTCTTAATGCTAGCTCCAACCATAGCATCAGCAGTATTTAATTTATTAAAACAATAATAAGGTGAGAGATCATGAAAAATAATAGAGTGAAAAAACTATTACATATAGTATTTATTATTTTTATAACATTATGTATATTTTGTATATTAAGTAATTGTATATTTACAAATGCAGCAGATATGAAAGATATTTATAATTATAATTATGAAGAGTCGAAACCAATAAATGATAGAGCAGGTCAAATGCTTTGGATTGTAACAGCAATTGGAATATCTACAGGAGTAATTATGATTGCTATAATAGGATTTAAATATATAGTATCTTCGCCAGAAGGTAAAGCAGATTTAAAAAAACAGCTTATATTATATTGCATAGGCGCATTTCTACTTATGTCAGGAAGTACTTTAGTAGGAATAATAGCAAAATTTGCAAATACAGCTTTATAATGAAGAAAAGAAACATAATTTAATATTTTTTTAAAACTATTGACAAAGTATATAAGAGTATTTTGTTAATAGTTTTTTTTAAAATAAAAACATTATAAAAAATATTAATCAACTCAATAGACTAGAAATGTGATTTCTTCAGAATTGTTGATATTAAGCTGAACTAGAAAATATTTATTACAAAAATATTACAAAAAGATAGAATTCCATATTTCCGTAATAAAGATATAAAACCAATATTACAGTAATGTTAAATTTGCTTTGGTATGGTTGAAATATATTGAAAAAATGCTTAAACTAGAATATAATAAATAAAAATGAGGTGATTAAATGAAAATAGTAAAAAAATATATTAGAGTATTATTTGTTGTAACAATATGTCTAATATCAGTAATGAATTTTAATTCAAATAAATCATATGCAAGTGACTTGAGTATAGACAATATATTTAAAAAAGGAAATAGTTTTATAAATAAAGGCTCTGCATCTGCCGACAGTACATTGCCAATAGAAAAAGCAGAAGAGGAGTTTTTACCAGTTGGAAAAATCCTAGTAATAATTGCAAATGCGGTAGTTATTATTTGTGTAGCTGTTATGGGAATAAAGTGGATAACAGCAAGTCCTGACAAACAAGGAAAACTAAAACAACAATTAATTGGACTGGTTGTTTCTATTATAGTAATTTATGGAGCAGTTGGAATTTGGACGTTACTAAAAAATACTCTTTTTAACTTAGAAAATGAACAAACAAGTCAGCAAATAATGCAACTAATAAGTGAAGGAGGAATAAAATATGTCTACACATTACATACCTAGAAACGTAAAAGGTGAAGGAAGATTTTTATATATTTTTACTACTAAATCATTAATTACCTCAGCAATAGGTGCGGGAATCGGCTTCATATTTTATTATATTTTTAGTCTTGTAGGGTTAAAAATGGCAGGAATTATATTGATTGCAATTTCGGCTTTACTTGGATTTGGAGCAGGAACAATAAAAATCCCATTAATTACATCATTCAAATTTACAAAGAATGTTGCGGGAGACTATATTGATGATATTATTATCAGATATATAAAATTTAAAATGAACAATGCTAAGATTTATACATATGTAGAAACAAAAGAGGAGGAAGAATCAGATGGGGACAAATAGTGCTATTTTTTGGATACAAATAATTACTGCGATTATAGTATTTGCAATTTTAATATTAGGCGGAATCTTATTTTTCTTAATTTTAAAAAATAAAAAAGCAACAGAAGAAAAAGAAGATTCTCAAGAAGATAATAAAAAAGCAAAAAGTAAAAAAAGTGAAGGAACACAGGGAAAGACTTCTGTTAAAAAGTTCATGGAATTTGACGACATAATTGATAATATGATTGTGAGAAAAAATAGACAGCAGTATGTAATGGTAATTAAATGTAAGGGCGTTAACTATGATTTACTATCAGAAGATGAGAAGATGGCAGTTGAAAATGGATTTACACAGTTTCTAAATACTTTGAGATTTCCAGTACAATTATATGTTCAAACAAGAAGCTTAAATTTAAGGGACATAATTGATTCGTATAAAGAAAAAGTTAACGACATGCAAAAAGAAATTGATGTATTAGATGCAAGAATAAAAAAGGCTAAGTTATCGGGAAATAAACAAACAATAGAAAAATTAGAGTTTGAGAGAAGAAGAAAAATTAATGTTTTAGAATATGGAACGGATATATCAAATTATATTGCTAAAATGAGTTTAAATAGAAGTGTATTACAACAAAATACTTACGTTATTGTATCTTATTATACTTCAGAGCTAGGAACAGACGTAAACAATTATTCAAAACAAGAACTAGATAGTATGTGTTTTAACGAACTATATACAAGGGCACAGGCATTAATTAGTAGTTTAGCTACAGCAGAAGTATATGGAAGAATATTAGATTCTGAAGAACTTGCTGAATTATTATACTTTGCATACAACAGAGATGATGCAGAAGTTCTAAACTTAAAGAGAGCATTAGATGCTGAATATGATAGCTTGTATTCAACAGCACCAGATATTATGCAAAAGAAAATTGCAAAACTAGAACAAGAGATTGAAGATGAAGCGGTAACACTTGCAACAGAAAGTATGCTTGAAGCAGATAGAGTTAGAACATTAGAAAGACAAAAAAAACAGAGAATAAAAGCAAGAGCTTTAGAAGTTGTTGATGCATACAGTGATGAAATAGATAAAGAATTATTAGAGGGAACGAAAAAAGAAATTAATAAATATGGAAGTGAAGAGCCTAAAAAAGAAAATGCAAGTAAAGAAACACAAAGCAATAAAAAAGAGCTAGAAGAAAAAACTAAAAGAGGAAGAAGAAGAAAAGAAGCTTAAAAGAGCGATAAAAAGGAAAAAATCCTAAAACAAAAGATTGAAAAAAGGAGATATGATTTTATGAAACTTATGAATCGTAAGAATTCTGAAGAAAAGAAAGAAGTTACTGAAGAAAAGAAAGTTGGAATCATAGATGGAAATAAAAAAACATTAAAAGACTTAATTGCACCTGCTGGAATTGATGCAACACATACAAATCATCTTGAAATAATATCAAATAAAAGTAGATTTGCTAGAAGTTTAGTTGTTTCAACTATACCAAGAACTTGTACTTTTCCAGAGTTTTTAAGAAGTATGTATACTTTTGGCGATGCTAATATTTCAGTATTTATAAAGCCTATTAGCGAAAGTACATCACAAACTGAATTAAATAGAAGAATTAATGAATTGGAATCTGAAAGAATTGTAGCATTAGATAGAGGAGATATAAACCGTGAAAGAATACTTGCACAAAAAAGAGAAGAAACTGAACAATTAAGAGACTCAATTGCAAGTGGCTTTAACAAATTATTTGAATCTACTATGGTATGTACATTGTTTGCATACAATTTGGCGGAACTAGATAAACAAACAGAATTACTTGCCTCTGAAATGTCTAAGACATTAATTGGTGTTAAACCTACATGGGCAATGCAAGAAGAAGCATTTAAGACTAATATGCCTTTTGTAGACAATAAATTAAATGTTAAACATACATTTGATCGTAGTTCAATGGCAACTGTTTTTCCGTTTTTTAATTCTGAAGTTGGACATGAATCTGGTATACCATTAGGCTTTAATCGTCAAACTGGACTTCCAATTTTGTTTGATAACTTTAGTTCGAAACTTTCAAATTATAATATGGTTATCTTTGGTAAATCTGGTGCCGGAAAGGGTGTTACAATTAAAACTCTAACTTCACGTTCATCTGTACTTATGGGAATTGAGAGTTTAGCTCTAGATGCTGAAGGCGAGTATGGAGTTGTGGCAGATGCCTTAGGAGGAATTAATGTTGTAATTAGTCCTAATTCAAGAACGGTTATTAATTTGTTTGATATAGAACCAGAAACAATTAAAGATGAAATAACAGGAAAAGAAAGGATAATGCTAAACGTTGAAAACAAGGTAGAAGACGTAACACAAGCATTGTTAACAATGGCAAGAGGTTCTACAAGAAGTAAAGAAGTAAACGAACTTACAAAACAGATTATTTCTGAATCTGTTGCTGAAGAATATGCAAGTCTTGGAATTACAAATAACATAAATAGTTTATATGTAGCTAAAAAGCAAGGATTTGATTTAGACTTTTTAGGCAACAAAAAAAAGGCAATGCCAACAATTGGTTCTTGGTATCATAGACTACTTAAGAAAGCACAAGAAAATAAAAATCCAGATTACAGATTTCATTATAGCTATTTAGTAAAAGTTATGAAGCAATATGTAAGAGAGTATAATGGACAAATGGCATACTTTGATGGACAGTCTACATTTGATTTATTAGAAGGAGTACCATTTATTAATCTAGATATTTCACAATTAGAGGAAAGGTTTGCAAGACCTCTTGCACAACAAATTTTATTATCTTGGATATGGGAAAAATATGTTAAGAAAAATAGTGAAGATAAAACAAAAGCAGCAAGAAAAAGAGTTCTAGTTGATGAGGCATGGATGCTTCTTCCATATCCAGAAGCAGTGGATTTCTTAAATACAATGGCAAGACGTGCCAGAAAAAGAAATGTATCTTTAGCGGTTATTTCACAGAAATTTCAAGATTTTTATGAAAAACCAGAAGTACAAGCTGTACTTACATCATCTGATACAAAATTATTCTTGGCACAAGATAAATCTGAAATTCAATACATAAAGGAAGTATTTAAATTAAGTGATGGAGAGGCATATTTCTTAACAACTTGTTCAAGAGGTGAAGGATTACTAAAAGTAGGAGAAGACACTGCAATTATTGCAATAAAACCAACGAAGAAAGAGTTTGAATTTGTAGAGACAAACTTAAATAAATTAAAAAAAGAAGAGTAATACAAGAGGGAGATAAATGAAAAAAAGACTAGCTTTTATACTAATTATAACTATATTAATAAATACCGTTATACCTAATTTCATTTATGCAGATCAAACAACTGACGTTGCTGGAGATACTAAATTTGAAGATGTGCAAAAGCATCAAAATGAAAAAGGAGAAAGTACATCTGATGAGGTATTTCACGAAGGAACTGCAACAGTAACTCCAAGCGATGGTTCGTCAAGAACAGAGAGTTTGGGTGAAACTGCAACATCATCTAATACAACAGCAAGTATATTGGCTAGTATTATAATAGGACTTCCATGGCTTGTAAACAATGTACTAACCATGATAGTAAATACAGTGCAAACTAAACAAATTAATGGAAATTTTACAATAGAAAATTTGGTATTTAATGAATATGATTTATTTAATATTAATTTTGTTGAGTATGATGAAAATAGTACTAATACAATGGATGTATTAAAAAAGAATGTATCAACATGGTATTTTGCATTAAGAAATTTAGCTATTGTTGCAAATGCGTTTATTCTTATATATATAGGAATTAGAATGGCAATTTCGACAGTTGCAGAGGAACAAGCAAAATATAAAAAAATGTTTATAAACTGGATAGTTAGCCTTGTTTTAGTTTTTACAATGCATTACATATTAATAATATTATTAGAACTTCAAGAAAAGGTTATAGAGTTAATTGGAAGCATTAATGTAGTATCAACCCAGGGCTTTGAAGAAAGCATAATAAATGATACTTGGAATTCGTTTCAAAGTGCCAAAGGTTGGGGCGCTATGCAATATGCTATGGTGTATTTTGTGTTTGTATATTATCAACTTAAATTTTTTATGGCATATTTCAAGAGATTCCTAACTGTCGGATTCCTATTTGTAATATCTCCACTTGTAACGGTTACATATTCTATAGATGCAGCTGGAGATGGAAAAGGACAAGCATTTCAGGCATGGCTTACTAATCTAATATATTATGTTTTTATACAAGCAATACATGTTGTAGTTTATGCAATATATATTGTTTCAGCCGATGAAATTGCAAAGGCAGTGCCACTTTTCGGAGCGATACTTATAATGACACTATCAAGAGCTGAGAAAATTGTAAAAACAACATTTAAATTAAGTGGTATGGGAGTTGCAGATGAGAAATTATTAGATAAAATTAAGAGAGGACCTCATATACTACGTTAATAAGAAAAGAGGTGTATGAATGAAAAAAATAAACAATAGAAAGATTATGATTGCTATTTGTATATTACTAGTGGTGTTACTTGTTTTACTAATAACAATGCAGGTAATTATAAAAAATCAGAAATCTAAACAAGATCTTCAAGACAAAGTTCATTCATACACTTCTGTTGATGATTTTAAAACAATTGAAGAAGTTGCAGAGTATTTAGAATGTGATTATATAAAAAAAAATAAATCTAAAGATAAAAATTATGATATAGACATATACATGAAAATAAAATATGAGCCATATATAGATGAAAATAGTAATGAAAGGTTTTACAACAGATTAATTCTATATAGTGCAACTTCTTTAAATTATCAAAATTTCAGAATAATAGACACACAAAAAAATATTACAATAGCAATAATATGTGACAAAGATAGTAAAACAATAAAGAACAAATTAATAAATGGAGAAAATAATTATTTTGCAAAACATGATTCATATATAGAAATGAAGAATATTGAAAGTACAAAAGAAACAAAATTTGATATTCAATCTACTGTATTAAAAAAAGTAATAGAAAGTAATTGGAAGGATATACAAGAGGAATTTGGAAGTAAAGAAAGTACATTTGATAATTACAATATATACTTTGATGAAGGAGTAGAGGTTAGAACAATAGATAATAAGATATTCAATATTATTTTTACCCAAAATTATAAAGATGATATCGTCAATAATATAAAAACAAGTACTTCTAAAGAAAATATTATAAAGATATTAGGAGAACCAACATTTAGTAATGAGCAGTTTGGGCTTATTGGATATAAAGGACAAGATATATATATATTCTATAATTCCAAAAAGGAAATTTCTGTATACAGAGTGGAAAAGGATTATGATTCCACAAAATTTGCACAAATTGTGGATAACTATTTAGAAAATAAAGATGCCGAAGCATTAGTTAAGAATATAAAAGATGAATATGTAGATTTTGACAAATACGAAAACAATTCACAAGGAATAGTATTACAATATACATTAAAAGGTATTCAAATTAACTTTAAGAAGGGAACAAAAAAGGGAATACAAATTTATAAAAATTATACAGGGGTAATTTACAAAGATGCAAATTTAGAAAGTATAATTCAAAGTGATGAATTACCATATAATATATTTGTAAATAACAAAGATCTAGTAAGCGAATCTGAAGTAGAAAGATTAGATAGAATAAGTAACATTATTTTAAATGCACAATTACAGCGAAGTAATGAAAGCAAAGAGACGATACAAAGTAATAAGTTTTACACAGTAAAATCTGAAACAGATGATCATACATATAAGATTAGCTTTGTATCTATAAACAGTGAAGAGGCAAACAGCCAACTAAGAGAAAGTGTTGATTACTATCTTTGGATTGACGATTACAACTTTATATATAGTGTAAAAAATAAGGGAATTTATCTATATAATTTAAAACAAAGAAAGTATGTGGAAATTATAAAAGGAAAAAATGAAGAATTTAAAATAATAGAGTATAAGGATAATATATTAAAATACGACGATAAAAGTATAAAATTGTAAAGTGTTGGATTAATGTGAAAGTGTAAAGGAGGGAAAATGCATATGAGAAAAGCAAAAAAGCTAATAGTTAGTATTATTGTATCAATACTTATTATTACAGTACTAGCAAATAATTTTACATATGCAGAAGAACCTCAAATTAGTCAAGCAGTTAAAGTTAGTCAAGAAGATGCAGGAAATGCATTAGCAGGATTTGCACTTAATATGATAAGCAATCATTCAGATGATGTAGAGTATTCAACAGACTATTCAAAGATAGCAATAGAAGCACAAGAAAATATAGCGATAAATGAAAAAGTGTGGATAAATTATGCAATTTATCATTCGTTAGGAATATACCTAGGTGATTTTACTACATCTTTTGATGAAGTTATAACAGGTAGTTCACTGACCAATGAACAATTAAAATCTAATTTAAAGACGGGAGATATATTGTTTTCAACTGATGGCAAAACGTATGCTATAGTTTGTGGAGAAAGTTGCGATAAAGTTGTATATTGTTCTAAACCACAGTCAGACAATGAAAGTTGTTTACAACTTAAGAAGCTAAATTTATATGGTGATACTATTAAAGATGACGAAAAAAAGATGTATATTGATACAAACTGGAAAACAGTTTATAGAATAAAAAAGGATGTAGCTAATAAGTTAAGTGCGGGTGATGTAACTACTCTTTTGGAAAAAGATAGAGAAGAAGATGATGAGTATTCTAAATACTATGGAACAACCGAAGGTAGATATGTAGGTTCATATAACGTACTTAGTTGGTTATTTAATCAATTTTTAGGGTTTATGGATTATTTATTTGGAATTATAGCTTACATTTTAAGAGCACCATTTGTTGGTTGGGCAAATATAATTGAAAATATGATAAACGATACCATAAATAATTTATCTGGTATACAAACAACTAGTACATTAGAAGGTAATGATAGTTCAGTTTATACTCCAAATGCAACAGATACATATGTTAGTAAAAGAATAAATATAGAAGATGTTATATATAATAGAGTTCCAATATTAGATGTTAATTTCTTTGATTTGAAAGAAGAACTTGAAGTACAACTTCCAGGACAAAATAATCAAAACAATTCAGCTATGTATCCTCAGCAGGTTGATCAAAATAAGTTACAACAGACATTAGAAAATTATCAAACAACAGCTAGTGGAACTAAAATAAGCAAAGATAGTATTGTTTTTAAATTTAGAGAAAATATTGCTGTTTGGTATACAATAATAAGAAATGTTTCAATTGTTGTATTACTTATATTGTTAATATATTTAGGAATAAGGCTTGCAATTTCTTCAACTGGAGAAGGAAAGGCAAAATATAAAGAAATGCTTGTGGGCTGGGTTACAAGTTTTATAATAGTATTTTTTATTCACTATTTTATGATTTTTGTAATAAATGTAAATGAAGTATTAGTAAATAATTTTTACAACGCATTAGAAAAAGCTAATGGCGGAATATCATTATATGATACAGTAAGAACAAGAGCATATTCATTTAAGCTTAGTGAAGGTATTCCAGCAACAATTATGTATATGTTTTTAATATACTTTTTAATTAGGTTTTTGATTGTATATATAAGAAGATATTTTACAGTTAATATATTAGCATTAATGGGACCTATTATGGGTGTTAAGTATGCATATGATAAAATAAATTTGGGAAAATCAAAATCATTTACATCTTGGATGTTTGACTTTGCATTAAATGTTTTATTACAAAGTGTACACGCGATTTTATATACTGTTTTAATGACAATGGCATTTCAGCTTGCATTAACAGATATACCTGGTTTCGTATTGGCACTATGTATGATGAACTTTATATTTAAAGCTGAAAAGATATTTATGAGAATATTTAGATTTGATGGTAGATCACAAACACTAGGAGATATAGTTGATGGGTTTGACCCAGGTAAGAAACATAAAATGAGAAACTATATACTAGAAGGATATAAAGTTGCAGTTGGTGTAAATTATTATGCAAGAGGAGTTTTTAGCTTAGGAACAGGCTTAGTCAGAAATACAACTAAAATGTTCATGGAAGATAATGAACTTGAAAAATTAGAAGAAATGAAAGAAAATGCTCTATACACTGACTTAGGACTTAGAAAGTTAAAGAAAGAGGATCCAGAACTATATAAAGCTGCAAGAAAATTAAGCATTGCGAATAATAAGTTAAAATATAAAACTATGAAAAGAAGTATAAAAGATGGAGTTGAACCTATAAAAGCAATGGCTAGCTTAATGGGCGCTATTCCAATAATGATAGGAAATCCTAAAGAAGGATTTACACTAGTAACGAATTCACTAAATAAAGTATCAAATGTTGCAAGAAATAAACCTCATTATGGACATGAAACGAAAAAGCAAATTAGGGGTAGAAGAAGAAAAGCAATTGCAAAAGTTATTGCAGGACCAACAGTTATAGCATATGATACAGCAAAGAGTGGATTTGAACAAATGGATAGAAGTAGTAAAAAAATTGCTAAAAATCAAGCTTTGATACAGGACATGCAATATGCTGGAGTTCTTGAAAGTGAAATAGAAAAGAGACTTAAAGAAATGCAAGATGAAAACGCAAGTGAAGAGCAAAAGGAAAAATTCGAAAAGTCAAAAGTAGAATCTATTAAGAGATCAATAAACTCAGTAATGTATAGTAAAGATATTAAAAAAGTTGTTACAGATTATATGACAAAAAATAAGATTGTAACATTATCAGATTCAGACATAGATAATATATTAAGAGAACTAAATCTTGAAAATATAAATTCAGATATAAGTAATTTAATTGGTACAAAACAAAGCGAAATATCTAAATTGAATCAAGAAGTAGAACAATTGAGACAAACAATACAAGTAAATGGAGTAGTTAGTAACTCAGGTGAACAAAAAGAACTATTAGATAAACAAGACAAAATTGTACAATTAAGCAAAGAAATAGAATTTACACAAAAGGTTGCAGATGAAATTGCAAATAGTGGAGAATTATATGTTTACAAAAGCAATGGTCATGTGAAAGATATAATACAAGAATACATGAAGAAGAATGGTATAAAAGCAATAGATCTAGGAGACGAAGATGTTAAAAAGATAGTTGATATGTTCAGTGAAAAGGCAAAAGAAGGAAAGATTGATAAATATACTTCAGCAAGTGAAGTTAAAAAACAATTTGAGAAAAAGAAACAAGCAAAAGAAAAGAATAAAGATGGACTAAACAAGAAGGAAATGGTGGATGTTATGCTAGAAGCTATTTTACAAGGTGGAAGCACACATGTTGATAAAGATTTTAACGATGTTTCTCGAATGATACAAGAATTACAAGTTTTAAATGAAAAATCAAAAAATACAAGAAATAAATCAGTAGTAAAAATGAGTAGTTTTACAAAAAAAATAAAAGGTAAAAATCAATAATGGAGGTGAGAAAATGAAAAGAATAATTAAAAAAATTGCAATATCCATAATAATTATAGTTTCAATGATGTTCATTATGAGCTTAATAAATGAAGTTCATGCAGGAGTGTATTTAGACAAGGAAATGGAACAACTAGTAAAAAATGAAGGTGCAATGGGAGCATTTTTTGATGGACTTGTAGGAATTGTATTATATATTCCAAAAGCATTTTTCTTCGGAATAGTTCAATTATTAAGAGCTATTATAGCTGGAATTACTGCAATTGGTGGAGGAGATGCTGTATGGACAATAGATGGTATTATATTTACAGGTTCTACAAAGGCTGGATTTAATGGGGCAGATATTGTTAGTATTAATTTTTTCGATAGTAGTACTAACACTACGGTTAATGCATTAAGAACAAATGTAGCAACATGGTATTATGCATTAAGAAATTTATCTATAGTTGTTCTATTAGGGATATTGTTATATGTTGGTATACGTATGGTATTATCTACACTTGCAGATGATAAGGTAAAATATAAAAACATGTTTAAAGATTGGGTTATAAGTTTGGCACTTATATTTGTTCTTCATTTTATAATGATAATTACAATTGAAATAAATAATTCATTAGTTACTGTAATCCATGGTGCAGTAAAAGGTAACGATACTTGGGGAACTGCAATGGATAATATCGGAGAAAATGTTTGGGCATTAAGCTTTAGTGTTGGTGTAGGATCACTAGTTGTATATATAATGTTAGTAGGAGTTACAATATTATACTTATTTTCATACATAAAACGTATGCTTACAATTGCATTTTTAATAATAATAGCACCTCTAATTACAATTACATATTCAATAGATAAGATGGGAGATGGGAAATCTCAAGCGCTAAATACATGGTTAAAAGAATTTATGTTTAATGTTTTAATACAACCATTTCATTGTATCATATATGTTGTGTTTGTAAATACAGCCATAAATTTAATGTCTCAAGCATCCTCACTTTCTTCTACTGTATTAGCAATTATAATGCTTCTATTCATGAATAAAGCAGAAGATATTATTAAGCAAATTTTTCATTTTCAATCATCAAGCTTACCAAAAGCTCTAGGTTCAGCAGCTGCTATTACAACAGGACTAAAACTAATACAAAATAAAGGAGACAAAGACGCAAAGAAAAATATTAATAGTAAGAAAATTCCGAAAATGGAAGGAAGTTCAAATAATACAAATGAATCAGGAAGTTCTCAAAGTGCTAGAAGAAATCCGTCTAATACGGCTACAAGCAATATGAATTCTGCAAATAATGCGGAAAACACTAACGGAATTGGAAGTTTAAACCCGGCACCATCAGCTGATACACAGAGACAAGGTTCAAATGGTGGACAAGTAAAGAGAGACTGGCTACATAGTGATATTGATAAAGGATATATGAAAGATGCTGGAAAAGCAATTGGCGGAAAATTGAAAAATACCGCTAGATCTATACCAGGAAGACTAAAAAATACAGGAAAAAGAATGATAAAAGCTGCACCAGAAGCAATTGGAAAAGCAGGTGTATATATGACATTAGCAGCACTTGGATCTGCGGCTGGAGCAGGTGGTATTTCTGCTGGATTATATGCTGCAAAATCATTTAACAAAGGTGTAAGTTCGAGAATGAACAAAAAGCAAGCTGGTAAACTTGTAAAAGAGAATGAAGAGAAATTTGCAGGTGTATATGAAAGCTTTAAAGATTCACATCCTGAATATAATGATGCAAAAATGGCAGCATTTACACAGCAATTAATGGATGGTGATATTGATGCTAGAACATTAGACGGTGATGAGGCGGTATATGCAAGTTATGTAAGAAAAATGCAACAGACATATAATGCAGTTGGAGAAGAAGATGTTCAAGAAAGAATGATGAGTACAATTGATATGATTGGTGACGGAACAATTCAACCAAGTTACAATAATATACAACCAGAACCACAACAACAAGAACCACAACGACCAGAACCACAACAACCAGAGCCACAGCAGCCAGCACCACAGCAGCCAGCACCACAGCAGCCAACACCACAGCAACCAGCACAGCCCAAAAAACAAGCTAGACGAAAGTCAAAGAAAAAATAATCTATAAAGCTATATATAAATAAAGATTTTATTTAACAAAGAAGGTGAGAAAATGAGTGAGCAAAATGGAAGTACTTTAGACGATACTATGAAATCTGAATCAAATAAAACTATGACAGAAAGGGCAACAAAGGCAAAAGCAACATATAAAAAATCAAAAAAAACAGCGAAAAAATTAAAATCAATAAAAGCGCTAGGACCATTAATATCTGTTATAAGTACATTTGGTATTATATTATTAATATTATTTTTGATAATTGGATTTATTGGATTTTTTGTTACTCTACCTGGACTTGCAATGGATAAAATAAAAAAAGCTTGTGAAGGATTTTTAAAATGGTGCTTTGGAGATCAATCAATTAAAGTAGAATCAGCCGATATTAACAGTCTAGCACAATACATAAATGATTTGGGATATGATTTAGTTGGATATGGATTTGCTAGTTCCAATAGTATAGATGCAGATGGAAACATTAATTTAGACAATAATACAGAACCAGTAGAAATTGCAGAAGTTAGTGATTTGTTGAGCAATAATATAAAATTAAATATGAATAGCGATACAGTAATTAATATTAGTACAGATAGTAAAAATAGTAGTACAGTTATATTCCCGAGTGATGTTATGTCTGATGCAAATATAATTAGTGTATCAAAGCGGAGTCGAAGATCCAGTATATTATAAAGCTGTAGATAAGAATGGAAATAAAGTATCTTTTTATGATGATAACGGAAATGAAATAAAATATACAGTAATAATGAATAGCGATGGAACGCCATATCTTGAGAGGACAAATGGCGAAAGTCCAATTGATTCAGGAAAACAAACAACAGATGGGTATACATATTCTATAATTGGTATTTCATTTAATGATTATAAAAGAATAGCACTAAAAAATGTAAAGGGAGGAAAATATTTAGAAAACATTGATAAACTACCAAATTTAAACAATCAGGCTTACTTTATATCGAGAGCAGTAATATCACTAAGGAAAGCTGTAGAGGAAAAAGATATTACTGAAACAGATAATATGAAAAACTTTAGAGAATACATTAATTCAGTATGTAATACAACATACAGTTCATTTAGTGATATAACAGATAATAATGTGGGTGAAAAGATTATTGCCAAGTTAAAAGAAAATATAAAAAACGGTAGTGACTATGCACAAGTATGGACCATATTCGAGTCTGAGGTAAATAAAATTACTACAGATTTGCAAAAAAACCAATTTAATATGGAAAGTAAATATTATAGTAAAAGGCAGAATCTAGTACACTATGTTTTGGCTAATGAAAGAACGTATACACTTCAAGGAACAGAAGGAGGAGCAATTGTAAGTTTATTTGGATGGATACCAAAAGTTGGAGATGCATTTATCTTATTAGATAGTGGAATTAGATCAATTTGGCCTACAGATCAAGAGTATTATGGAATGTTGCACTTTGAATCTGAGGCGTTTAATTGGAATAATGGTAGTCCACAGAAAGGAAATTTTGATGTATCAATCGATAGGGAAAACAATGAGATGTTAATTACCACAAAATCTGGATTTTTAGGTACAAAGAGAGATCAAATGAAATGGGATTTATCTGGTTGGACATCAAGATATGGTAAACCTATAGAACTATCTTTAGCTTTACATTTATCAACAATGGCTCCAGACTTTGTGTACGATTTTTGTGCTAATCAAAATTTGCAAACAAGTGTAAATATACGAACAGACAATATTACGTATAAATATTCTTATCAGTATCATACAGCAGGGGGAAAAACAATAAAGGATACAGAGATAAAAAGTGCAATGGAAGAAATTAATAAAAACAAACTTGAAGACGTTAATAAAGTATTTAATGTTGATGAAACAGTAATGGAATATGAAGGATATCAATCTGGACTTAATGGTTATGAAATGATAATGATGAATAATAACGTTTTAACATATCAAATTTTAGATTCAACAAGTATAATAAGAGTGCGGTGACAAATTATATAAAGCATTATATAAGACGAAAACTCCTGTAAGATTTTTTTCAGATGCAGTTACTCCAGACAATCACAACTACAAGGTTGAATTGATTGATGATACTCTATATTTTACAGATGTGGGGACGAATAACGGAGATGATATAATTACTTTAAAGGAATTATTAAATCGAAATAATATACCTGTTTCATTGAAGATAAATGGTAAATCAGTAAATGTTAGTTTGGAAGTACTATCTTTAAATGATGTGATAGCTATGATTAATAATATTAGTCCAGTAGCGACTACAATCACAGGGGAACATAATACTAGTACTCAGGCTGAAATAGAAAAAATAAATCAGAAAGCCTTAGATATAATCGGAAACAGTCTTATGGGTAAGGATAATGGAACAGAAAAATTATTATATATGCATGGAAATTATTATCGTAGGGTATTTGCTGTTTGGGATAATCTTATAAATGAAGAAGAAGGAATATTTGCAAGCAAATATAGAGAAAGAGGAAAAAAATTAGGACTTAGTTTAGAATTAAATCATTATAATTTTAATGAAAATACAGGAAAAGTTAGTGTAAACAAGATAACTTTTAATAATTATGATAGTCTAAGCCAAGAAATGCGAAAACATAATTCAGAAGAAACATGGGTTAAATTAACAGAATATATTAAAAGCAAAATTGAAGAAAGTACAACAGGTAAATTAGATCTTAATATATATTCTATTCTTTCTTATAATGGTGGCCAGGATTCATTTATAAAAAGTGTTATAGATGAATTGAGTCAAATAAAGGCTCAAGAGTTTAGAAAGAATCAAAATGGCTATGTATATTTAGAAGACGAGAATTATTTAAAATTATTAGCGATATATTCTGATGGAATTGAAAGCAAGCTAGCAGAATGGGGTATTGATTATGATATGTTTTTCAAATTGTATTATGCTTTTAAAGATTTGGCTACAGAAGCGGAAACATATAGGCCATATATTTATTCTGTTACAAATCATTGGTATAAGGATTTATATTTTGGTGAAACAGATGATAAAAACGGAGCATATTCACTTAAAGAAGTAAGCCCCAAAACACAAGAGTTTAATCCTGAAGGAACAGCTAATACTGACAATATAAAATTTTTAAATGATAAGAGTAGAGGACAGATATACTATGAAGAAAAAACAGATAATAAAGTTGGAATTCAAGTTGAGCAGCCTAAAATAGTAAAAACTAAATCATGGCATTATATGGTAAAAAATTGGATTGTTTACGGATATTATTTTATTTATGATGGACAACAACAAACAGCAAAGAAAATTGAACAAGCATTAGACATATTAAAGGATGACTATGATCCTACAAATCCTTTGTTAATTGAAGTTACAGATCAGGAAGGACTTTATAAGGGAAATATATCTTCTGATGAGATAGATAAAAAAGCTAAACAATTAAATCAGAAGTTAAGAGAAAATGGTTCAGATGTTACACTTCAAAAAATTAATTTTGAAAAGAAATCATCTCTACAAGCGTTTTCAATATTAGAGGCAATGCATACAGAAGATTCAGAATATATTTATAGAGACTTGAAGGAATTTTTAATAGAACTTGGATATTTTACAAGAGCAGACTTTGAATCTATTGAAACAGATGTATTTAAATGGATAATACAAGGCTACAATGTATATAAAGATGAGTGGCCAGATCTAAAATATGAAAAAAATAATAATGAATATGGTACTTATATTAGATCTCAAGTAAGTTTAGATGAACAACGTGAAAAAGAAGCAAAAGAAGCAAAGGATAATAAGGGAAATACTGGAGGAAAGACAAGTTATACTACAACAGGTGTTGGATACAATAGGCTTACTACTGTTAATGGAATAACGTATAAAAATTATAAACAAGGTGATTGGGGAGTTGATACCAATGGATATTCTCAAGCTCACTATTGGGATGGAACTATAGCTACTTCTGGATGTGGTCCTACATCAGTTGCTATACTATTATCTGGATATGGAAAAGATGTACTACCAGATAAAGTTGGAGAAATGATGGACGATTTGGATAGTTGGTATGGAGCAGGAACAAAATCAAGTAAAATGGTGGATGTACTAAAAAATAAATTTAGCATTAGCGCAAAAAGTTATGATGTATCAAATGGTAAAAGCGAAGCAATTAAAAATATAAGTAATGCGCTTAAAGAAGGAAAACCAGTATTAGTAAGTGTTCCAGGAGATTCTAGTGGTAGATATTCTTCAGGTGCACATTGGATGTGTATAACAGGTTTTAGAGAAGATGGAACTTCAATATATATATCAAATCCAGGAAGAAGTGATTCTTCTGCAAATAGTAATTATTGTGAAAGCATAGAAGAATTTGTTAATAATTATCAAGACAATGCTTCTATATATGTGATTCCAGATAAAGCTCCAACAGGAGTAATTACAACTAATGAAATTGTGGGCTTTAAAAGTGGACAAAATGTTATAATGCCTGAAACAGGTGTTATAAAGAAAATCGGCACAAGAGAAAAAGAAGATAATAATAAAGAAAAAACACAAACAAAAGACAATACAGATTACTTTAAAACAAATGGAGAATATATTAGAATAGAATTTAATACAAACAATGGTGTGAATGGTTGGAAAATGGAAATTGAAGGTCTTACAATAGATGCTAATATACAAGAAGGAGATAAATTAAATAAAGGTGATACCATAGGTACAACCAATACAGGGAATATAAAAATAATTTTGTATGATGAAAAAGATGCTATTATTAATAATGTAGAAGATTACTTTAAGCTACAAGCTAGAAAGAAGAGTAATAGTGGTACAGCCGGAAGTCTAGAAGACTTAGGAGTAATGATATTAACAATGGAAGGCGGAATGGATTCAAATTCAGATGGGGATTACTGGATAGTAATAGAAGGTAATGGATCATTTGAAGATAGAACAGCAGGTGGCTCTGGAGTAACTAACAGTTGTAAAGAAGACTTTTTTGCAACTGGACATGGGGATTTATATCCAATGCAAGTTGGAGATAGAGTTCCTAAACAGGCAATCTTAGAAGTAAAAGCTCATGCATTAGAAAGTCATTATAAAACTGTTGAAAGCTATTGTAGCCAATTAGGTGCAAACTTAAATGAAGCTCAAAAACAGGCGTTAACATCACTTGCGTATAATACCGGAGATGGGCCTGTAAAGGGTATAATAGAAACATATGCAAGCGGAGATACAGATAAAGCAAAATGGGAATTCTTAAATTTATGTCATGCTGACGGAAAAACATTGCTAGGACTACAATATAGAAGAGCAGTAGAATGGGATATATTTGAAAACGGTGCAAATTACGAATATACTGAAGAAAGAAAACAAGAATGTTATACAAAATATTATACAAATTTTTATTATACTCGTAACTATTAAAAAGGAGATATAAAAATGAAGCTAAATCTAAAAATTATATTAACTGCATTAATAATTATTAATTTAATTATATTAGTTATTTTGCTAAACTGTGTAGCAAAGATGAATAATGGTACAGCTTCTATGCAGAATGCAAGTGAAGAAACTTATACTGGAAGTATAGAGTATAATAACAAAATATATCCAGCAAACCATTATGAGTTTGAAAAGTTATATAATAGTGATGAAAATTGTAAGACTTTATATGAAAATTTATATGACTTTGTTTACTACATTCCAAAGATATATAACAGGACTAAAGACCTTACAGATACGGAATTAGAGACATTTTTTGACAAATATAAAGAATCAATTATTGCTAGATATCATATAACAACAAAAAATGAATTTGTTACTTTTATTAAACAGTGTAAAAAAGTTGCATCAGATAGTAGTAATAGTTATAAAACAGTAAGATTTTTAATAGAAACTTATAAAAAAGGTGAAAATTATATTACATGTGATTTTGAAATAGAATATCAAAATAATATAATATTGAAATATAGGTTGAATTTAAGCGAATCTGAAACAAATGCTTTACAGATTCGTATTCAACCAATAGAATAAGAGGTAAATAATGAAACTAAAATTAAATATAAAGGATATTGTTTTAATAATAATTGTCTTAGTGTTAGTTGTAGTTAATTTGGCTCTGCTTACTAAAGTAATAAGTTTAAAATCAGAGCCAAAAGATGATATAAGAGATAAGAGTAATGTAACAAGTGAAAATAACCAAAATAAGTCTGAAGAAGAACAAGAACTAGAAAAGTTAAAAAAGATGACAGAACGTGATAGAATGGAATATTACTTTGCTAAATTCATTAAGTATATAAAAGATGAAAAATATATAGAAGCTTATAATTTGCTATATCCAGAATTTAGACAAACTTATTTTAAGTCGGTAGAGGAATTTAGAGACTATGCTAAGAAAATATATCCTAGCTCTGTTGGTTTTTCATATAATGATATTGAAAGACAAGGAACAATATATGTGTTAGTGATAAAAATAATAGACCCAGCTAAAAAAGTTGGAGAGGAAAAAGATCAAAGAATAGTAATACAAGAAAACGACTTTAACGATTTTGTATTATCATTCCAAGTGATTTAGGAGAAAATTTTATGAACTATTGGTTAGATATTAAATTAAAAATAAGACGTTTTTTTAAAAAGCACAAAAATAAAATTATTATTATTCTTATAATTTGGGCTGTAATATTTGCAATAAATTATTATTTAAAACACCGCACAAAGATAGAAAAACCACAAACAACATATGAGCCACATAGTCCAGTTATGGATGAAACCGAAAGTGTGCCAGAAAAATATAAAGAGCCAATTAGCAATCTTATACATAACTATGTAAACTATTGCAATAATAGAGAATATGAAAATGCATATAATTTGCTAAGCAATAGTTATAAAACAAGATATTGTAATAATATAGATACATTTAAAACATATGTTGACAGTGTTTTTGAAACAAAGAAAATATACAATATTCAAAATTTTTCAAACATAAACAATGCTTATATATACAGAGTTAGATTGTTAGATGATATCTTAGCAAATGGTACAACGGATGAGTATGTATATACAGAAGAGAAATATGTAATTAAAGAGGAAGATGGAATTTTAAAAATATCTTTAAATGGATACTATGGTTCAGAGGATTTAAACATAGAAGTTGAAGATGAGTACATGCAAATAAAAATATTAAAAAAAGATGTAGAATATGATAATTCAACCTATACATTAGAAATAAAAAATAAAACAAGCTATTATATTGTACTTGCCGATTCAACAACTCATGATGAGATAATGCTAAAATTACCAAATGATCAAAGAGCAGCAAAATATATGACGGATTCAAATTTTGTAATATTACCAAATTCGACAACCACAAGGGAAGTAACATTCGACGAATATTTTGATGACAAAGTAGATGCTACAAACTTAGTACTTAATTCAATTAGAATATTACCAGAATTTACTGGACATGAAGAAACTGCAAAAAAAGAAAATGATAATGCCATAAAATTATATAGTTTATCTATAGACTTAATACCACGAAAGAGATAATTCTAACAATAATACAAGGAGAAATGTAATATGAATTTTAGGTCAAAAACTATGCTAAAGTTAAGAGAGTTTTTAAAAAGATATTATATAATATTAATAATTATTGCAGTGGCATTATGTATTATATTCTATGTTAATCGCTCATTTAAGAAGCCACAAAAAGAAGAAAGCGTTTCTAAAAGCAATAGTATATCAAGTCCTGTTATTGACACAACTAAAGAAGTTCCAACTGAGTATAAAGAACCAATAAACAATCTAATAAAAAATTTTATGGAGTATTGTAATAACAAAGAATATGAAAGCGGTTATAATTTATTAAGCAGTGACTTTAAAAAAAGATATATAAGTAGTTTAAGCAAATTTAAGATATATGTAGACACTGTTTTCAAAAGCAAAAAAATATACAATGTTCAAAATTATTCAAATACTAATGAAATATATGTATATAGCATAACAATTATGGATGACATTTTAGCTTCTGGTTCTACTAATGGCTATAATTCCATAGAAGATAAATTCGTAATTACAAAAGAAAATGGGGAATTTAAGCTTGCATTAAACGGATATTGTGGATCAAAAGAAATAAATGTAAATTCACAAGACAAGTATATGGAAATTAGAATAGTCAAGAAATACATAAAATATGATAAAGAAACATATTTAATACAATTCAAAAATATGACTAATAATTATATTGTTCTTGCAGATAATACTGAAAAAAATGAAATTATCCTTAAAACATCAAGTGGTTCAAAACAATGTGATATGACAAATGCAAATTTAGTAATACTTCCAAATGAAACAGTTGAAAAGGAAATTACTTTTGATAAATATTTTGATGATGGAAAAGAAGATGAAAACTTAATTTTAAATGCTATTAGAATTTTACCGGAGTATTCTGGTAAAGAAGAAAATGCAACAAAGGAAAAGAAAAAAGCTGTAAAACTATATAGTTTAACTATAGATTTAAAACAAAATAAACAATAAAGTATGGAATTAAAATCACTTTTACGAATATAAATTGTAAAGGTGATTTTTAGTTATGAAAAAAAGAGTAATATCTATATTAATTTTAATAGCAATATTTCAGAATGCTATTTGTATGGTTTATGCAGATGATGAAGAAGAGCAAATAGAAGATTTAGGAGAAGCACTAGAAACAGTGGCAACTGTAGATGAAAAGGAACCAACGTTAAATTCCAAAACTGCAATTGTAATGGATAGAAAATCGAAAAGAATAATCTATGGAAAAAACGAAAATAAGAGAGTAGCAATGGCATCTACTACCAAAATAATGACAGCAATAATAGTAATAGAAAATGCAAATTTAGAAGATGAGGTTACTATATCAGCAAAAGCAGGAAGTATTGGAGGTTCAAGACTAGGGCTAAAAAAAGATGATAAAATTACAGTTAAGAATTTGCTATATGGATTAATGATGCGCTCTGGAAATGATGCAGCTGTTGCACTTGCAGAGTATGTGGGGGGAAGTGTACAAGGCTTTGCTGAAAAAATGAATGCAAAAGCAAAAGAATTAAAGTTACAGAATACACATTTTGTAACACCACATGGTCTTGACGATCCAGACCATTATACAACAGCGTATGAACTTGCAATTATTACAGATTATGCAATGAAGAATGAAATATTTGCTAAAATTGTTGGTACTCAAAATTATACAGTTTCAATTAATGGATACACTAAGTCTTTAAATAATACAAATGAGTTATTAGGAGTTTTGCATGGAGTAAAAGGTGTAAAAACAGGATTCACAAATAATGCCGGAAGGTGCTTAGTAACTTGCACAAATAGAGATGGATTTGAAATTATTACTGTAGTATTAGGAGCAGATACAAAAAAATTTAGAACAGCAGATAGTATAAAATTAATAGAATACACATACAAAAATTATAAACCAGTAAATATAACAGAGATAATTAATAATAAATTTAAAGAATGGAAAAGTGTTAACGAAAATAGAATAGTTATTGAAAAGGCAAGGAGTAGTTCTCATTTAAATTTGGCATTTAACAAGTTAAAACAAGATACAATACCAATAAAATTAAAGGATACAGACAATATAAGCATTGAAATATATTGTACTACATTTATGACAGCACCAGTTCCCAAAAATACAGTAGTTGGTAAAATGAAAATAAAATTAAAAGATGAAGTGATCGAGATTGTAGATATTATAAATGAGGATGAAATAGAAAGAAAAAATAAAAAGGATTACTTTTTAGATTTTTTAGACGTAATTGCTTGACTTTTATAGTTTAATTTGTTATTATAATAATTGCTTGTAATAAGCAATTTGCGGGAATAGCTCAGTTGATAGAGCGCTGCCTTGCCAAGGCAGAGGTCGCGGGTTTGAGCCCCGTTTCCCGCTCCAATTAATTTTTTATAAAAATGTCATCAATTTAAAATTAATTGCATATAATTAAATATAGTGAAACGGCGATATAGCCAAGTGGTAAGGCACGAGTCTGCAAAACTCTGATCCCCGGTTCGAATCCGGGTGTCGCCTCCAGTTTTTAAACCAATTTCCACAGATTATTAATATTTCTGTGGATTTTTTTTTACATATCAAACCGGAGCTATGCCTCCAAAATAAAGCATGTAAGTATTGTTTTATCAATACTTACACTTTTTTATGTTTTTTAATTAATTTAAGAATATTAGTATTCTTAATTCTTTTAAAATAAACGATTATACTAAAAAGTATTGTCGTTTATTTTATTATTAGCATTTTTTTAAAATAAAAATGGTAAATTATAGAATAAGATTACAGAAATTTACAAATAAAAAACAAAAAAATACTACGGGCATGCAAGTTTTTTAGGGAAAATCAATAAAACTGTTGATTTTGTAACAAAAATGTAATATAATTGTAATATGAGTTTTAAATCTAACGAAAGAAAAAATAATAAATTAAGGGCTAGTATCATATTATCTAAGTATGATATTTAAATTTGCCAAAAAATAAAGTAAAAAATAGAGGAGTGTTTATATGAAGAATAAAGGTATGAAAATAATTAGCGGTTTAATTATTGTATTAATGGTTTTTGCTACTATAATGCCAACCGTAGTAAAATCTGCTCAAGTAGTAGTATCAAGTATGTCAGATACAAATCGTGGAATAGGAAACACAAATGTATTTACAGCTAGTATTAAGGGATATAGCAATATATATTGTATTAAGGGTGGTGCACATTTATATGTTGGTACACAGCTAAATGACGATAAAAAAAGTTTATATACTGCTAATATTTCTAACATAACATCAAACCAAAGTGCATTAGCATGGGTTTTAGATAATATGTACTTAACAGATGTGACAGATGCAGAAACAAAAACGGCCATGAAAAATAATTTAAAAAGCGTAATAAAGAAATACAGTACTTATAAAGCTTCAAACGGAAAATATATATTAAGTCAAAAAATTAATGTAAATAATATTGATGATGCATGGATTAATAAAGCAGTAGATGCATTAGTTAGTGATAAAGATACTTTATATGCTGTGCAACAGTATGTAATGTGGAGTTTTGTAAAAAACTCAAGTTCATCTTACAATAGTACTATGCAAAATTCAGATGGAAGTTATAATTCATTACCAAATGCAAAAGCAGATAAAAAATATTATACAGCACTATACATTTCTTTAAGAGAACTTGCTAAAGAAGCTCAAAAAAATAAATATTCTTCACCAAATGGAAATGAAGGATTTGATGTTGTACTAACAAAGGATTCTAAAGCATCAGCAACTGTTCAATCTGATAAAAAAACAGTTATAGCAGGTCCATATGTATTAAGAAATAACCATCCACTATTTACTAAAACATTTAGTGCTACAGTTAATTCTAATAAGGTGGATAAAATAGAAACTGTAGATAAAAATGGTAAATCAATCAATGTTTCAGAAAAGAATGATGCATTTTATTTAAAAATTACATATAATAAAGGTTTTGAAAAAGGAACACAATACAAGATAAAAGTTAATGTTAATTTAAAAGGTTATAGAACTTTTGCAAGTTTATTAAATCCTGTAAGAAATAGTGACCAACCTTTAGCAACTATTAGAAAAGAAAAGTATACAAAACAAACTTCAACAGAGTTAATATTCAAAGAAAACTTAGAAGGAAACTACGGACTACAAATAGAAAAAGTAGATGCTACAGATACAAACACTAAAATATCTGGTGCTATATTTAAAGTATCAGGAGTTTCTGAAAAAGATACAAGTTATGGACCATCAAAATCAGATGGAATTATAAATATATTCAAAAATAGAGAAATAAAAAAAGAAGGAACAGAAGAATTTACAATAAGTGAAGTAACAGTTACAGATGGTAATTATATAAAATTAAAAGATGATATAAAAATATATGTAACAACAGCTAGATCAAACGATAAATATGTTGCATCAAAGGTATCGTTTGAAAAAGATAAAAATGAAACTTCAAAAGAGGTAACATTAGAAGATGGAAGTAAGGTAACAGTTACTGCAAAAATATCACAAGATACAGTAATAGTAACAATTCCAAATAAACAAGTAGAAGGAAAATATAGTTTATTATTAGAAAAAGTAGATTCATCAAACATAGAAAAGAAAATATCAGGTGTTAGTTTTAAAGTTTCAGAAGAAGGAAAAGAAGCAAAAACTTACGGACCAACAAGTGATAAAGGACTTGTTACAATATTTAGAAATAAAGAGATTACAGGTGAACAAACAAGTCAATATACAATAAAAGAAGTTGATATTGGAAATAACAATTATATTAAAATGAATGAAGAAGTTAAAGTTTATATAACAACAGCTCAAAAAGATAATAAATATGTTGTATCAAATGTATCTTTTGAGAAAGATTCAAATGTAACAACCAAAGAAGTATCATTAGAAGATGGAACTAAAGTAAATATTACAGCTAAGCTAAGCAGTGGAGTTGTAAAAATTACAATACCAAATAAACCAGTAAATTTTGATTTAGCACTTAGAAAATATATTACAGAAGTAAAGAGAAATGAAACTAAAGTTGAAATTGGTGAAAGCAGAGTTCCCACAATAAACGAAAAATCAGTAGAAGAATATAAAGCAAATAAAACAGCTGGATATTACCATACAAAAACACCAGTTAATGTAAAACCAGGGGATAACATTATTTACACATTAAGAGTTTATAATGAAGGAAATATAAATGGATTTGCAAAAGAAATAACAGATTATTTACCAGCAGGATTAGAATTTGTTACAGATAGTAAAATTAACAAAGAAAACAATTGGGTTGTAACAAGTAATAATGATGGAACAACAACTGTGAAAACAGATAAACTAAAAGATACAATAATAAAACCAGCAAATGGAGAAGAAGGACTATTAGAATATGTAAAACAAGAAAAGAAAAGTGAAGCTCCAGAATTTAGTGCATATGTGGAAATAGAATGTAAAGTAAAAGCAAATATGCAAGATAGTAAATTGTTAGTTAATGTTGCAGAAATAACAAATTATGGATATAACAACAAAAATGGTGACTATGTAGAATCAAACGAAAAAAACGTTGATATAGATTCAGAAGAAAATAATGTATTTAATAAAGATGAAAAAGTTAAAAATATAGATGAATACTATAAAAATATAGTAGAATCACAAAAAGCAGACAATAACAATTACTATAAAGGAATGCAAGATGATGATGATTTTGAAAACGTATTAGTAGTACCTGACGAAAAAGAATTTAAATTTGTATTAAATAAAGTAGATGAAAGTGGAAATCCATTAATTGGAGCAGACTTTACAGTACAAAAAACAAAAAATGAAAAAACAGAAGTATTACTTGATAACCAAGAAGTAAAAGGTACATATGAGGTACTAGAGAACAATGTAAAATTCAATGAAACATATACATATACAGTACTTGAAGTTGAAAGTGCGCCTGAATATGTAAATGTTATGAATGGAAAATACATTACATTAAGAACATACATGAATGAAGACGGAAAATTAATATTGGGAAATTACAATAAAAACGAAGAAGATGCATTAATTAGTAAATATGGATTTATAATTAACAATACAGATGGAAGCATTGTAAAAGAAACTGAAACAGATTTATATGAAAAAATAAAGGTGATTGTAAAAAATGATATAACCCCATCACAAGTTGTAATTACAATACCAAATGAAAAAGAGAAAAAAGAATTTGATTTGGCTTTAAGAAAATTCATTACTGAGGTTAAAACTGGAGTTGGAACAGAAAACGAAAAACAAATAAATGTTACAGATAGAGTACCAACATTCAAAATTGATAATCAAGGAAAATATGTATATGAACATACAAAAGAGCCAGTTATAGTTGCAAATAACAATATAGTAACATATACTCTAAGAGTTTATAATGAAGGAACGATGGATGGATATGCAAAACAAATTAAAGATAACATACCAGAAGGATTGGAATTCTTACCATCAAATGAAGTAAACCAAAAATATAAATGGGTAATGCTAGATAAATACGGAAAAGAAACAACAGAAGTTGAAAATGCAAAATCTATAGTAAGCAACTATTTATCTAAAGAGCATGAAAAAACAGCAGGTGAAAATTTATTAAAAGCATTTGACATTGAAAGGTATAAATCAGGAGAAATAAAAGAACCAGATTATAAAGAAGTAAAAGTTTCATTTAAAGTAAATTCATCTGAAAAATCAGAAAAAATAATTATAAATAAAGCTCAAATTTCCGATGATAGTGACAAAGATGGAAATAAAGTAGACGATAGAGATTCAATTCCAGATGTATGGAATGAAGGAGAAGATGATCAAGATATTGAAAAAGTTAAATTGTTATATTTTGACTTAGCTTTAAGAAAATGGGTAACAAAAGCAATTGTAATAGAGAATGGAACACAAACTGTTACGGAAACAGGACATACAGCGGAAGATAATCCAGAAGAAATTGTAAAAGTTGACTTAAAAAAATCTAATATAAAAAATGTAACTGTAAAATTTGAATATAGCATTAGAGTAAAAAATGAAGGACAAATTGAAGGCTATGCAAAAGAAATTTCAGACTACATTCCAGAAGGATTAAAATTTGTAAAAGAAGATAACCCAGATTGGAAAGAAGTAGATGGAAAAGTTGTGACAGATAAGCTAAAAGATACATTATTAAAGCCAGGCGATACTAAAGACGTAACAATTACGCTTACATGGATTAACAATGAAAACAATATGGGATTAAAAGTAAATACAGCAGAGATTAGCAAAGATTACAATGAATATGGAACACCAGATATTGATTCTACACCAAACAATAAAGTGCCAGGAGAAGATGATATAGATGATGCACCTGTAATGCTTACAGTAAAAACAGGGCAAGCTGCAACATATGCAGGAGTAACAGTAATAGTGCTTACTATTTTAGCAGGGGGTGTAATTGCAATTAAAAAATTTGTTTTAAAATAGAAGTACTCTAAATATAAAAAAATAAAGAAGAAGACAGATTAGATGTCTTCTTTTTTTGCTTAAAAACCTTTTGTTACAAATATGTCGAAATTGTAATGAAATTGTAAAATATGAAATAAAAAAACTCCTAAAAAGACCTTCCGTAAATAGAAGAACAAAGTAAGCGAGTATACCAGAAAATAACACATATTGACTTTAAAAGTGAAGCTCAGTAAAATGAAAATAAATAAAACAATGGAGGTAAATTTTTATGAGAAAGGTGTTTGAAAAAGTAACTGCAATAATTACACTATCTATAATGCTTTTAGCAAGTAGTAGTACAGTCCTAACATATGCTTATGATATGGTAACAGCGGATCAAGATGTACCAGCTGAAGAAGCTTCTGGTACATGGTATGTTCATGATAGAAAAAATATAATTGGAACTAATGCAATATATGAGTATAATGGTGACTATATATGGGGGTATGGTATAAATAAATCAAAATCTAAAGTAGTATCAGATACAACATATGCAAGGTATTGCTTATTAGGTGGGTATAATGTTAACCATGACGCTGGTAAAGCACCTGATGCAAGCGATTCAAAAGGTAATTATGGAATATATAATACAAAAGAAAATTTTAGCCAGATAAGTAATGCTCAAATTACAAAAATATTTGGTAACAATAATAATAAAAAAGCAGTAGAGTGGTTATTAAATAACATGTATACATTTGCAGATGGCAATGGAAAAATTAATAGTAATTATAATGGATTTTCAAAAGAATATGAAAGAGATATAATGTTAAACCACTTAATTGAAATTATAAAAGATAAAACGGGAGTACAATATAATTCTTTATCAGATTTTGGTGATGGTTATATTTCAACAATTCAACAGTTTGTATTGTGGAATTTTACAAATTCAAAATCAGAATATAAACATGGCTCAGATGTAAACTTCATTAAAAATATTAAATGTAACGGTAAAGCAATAGATTCTGATAAAATAGCAATTGCACAAAATTTATATAAAGCATTATACAAATCTGCATGCGATATTAGAGATGGAAAAACATTATCTACAACAATGGCTACTAATATAAGTACTAGTGATGTAAATATAAAATTAAATAACGGAAAACAAACAATCAGTGCTGTTACAAATGAAGAAAATACATATATTATAGGTCCAATATCAGCATCTGTAACAGGTAATGTTAATAATATAGAAGAAGTGACAGACAGGCTAAAAATTGAAGTAGGGCAACAAAAGATAGAGTCAAAGAAATATATGATAGATACTACAACAGAACTTACACAAACGACTATAAAAAATATTATAGTTGGTAAAGTTAGTCAATATTATATTAAAGTTAAACTTGATTCACCTATTGCAGATGTAGATCAAGTTAGATTTAGGTATACTATAACAGCTACTTCAAAAAGAGGAATAAGCGAATTAAATAAATATGTTTATACAAAATCTAATAGTAACAGACAACCTATTATAGAAATAGACAAAAGTTTAAATCACCATAGAAATTCTGCAACATTAATTGTAAATCATAATGCAGACTATTCTGGATTTGATATGGCACTAACCAAACAAATTGCTCAAATATATAGATATGATGCTTCTAAAGGTAAATACGTAAGAGTGTATGACTCAGAAGTTAAAGAAGATACTGATACAAATCATAATAATGATAAATCAGAAAATATTGTATATGGAACAAGAGAGTATTATATTCATCCAAGCGATATGAGTGAAGATAAAGGAGTTACAACAGCAACATATGCACTAAATAAAGAACCAATTACTGTTGAACCTGGAGATATAGTAAGGTATAAAATAACAGTATATAATGAAGGTAGTGTAGATGGATTTGTAGGAGAAATAACAGATTATTTACCAAGTGGATTAGAATATTTAGAAAATTCAACAACAAGCACAAATTATGGAAAATATAATTATAGTAATCAAAACTTAATAACAACGAATTATGATAAAGCCAATAATACAGTTGTAATGACTTATAAAACTAAGCAATCAGTAAAAGCATATGGCAACGGTGAAAGCTTTTTACCAGAAAATAAATTAGATACTTATATTGAATGCAAGGTAAGTAGTAACGTTAAAAATGGAACAAGTTTAAGAAACGTTTCTGAAATAAGCAAATATGGATATAATGATAAAAGCGGAAATTATATAGAAGCAAGCAAGAAAAATATTGATAGAGATTCTATTCAAAATAATACAAATATTAATTCTTATGATGAAGTTACAGGAAGTACTATGATATACAAACCTAAAGTAGACCTTGAAAATGATCTAGAAGATGATCAGGATTTTGAGGAAGTTAAAGTTGGAGAATTTGATTTAGCATTAAGAAAATTTATCACTGAGGTTAATGGAGAGGCTTTGTCTGACAGTAGAGAGCCAACGTTTGCTTGGAAATCAATTGAACAGTATAGACAGACAGGAACAGCAGCATATTATCACACAAAAGCACCACTTACAGTAAAAAAAGGAGATATAGTAACTTACACTATTAGAGTATATAATGAAGGAGATATAGATGGAATTGTAAAGAAAATAACTGATTATATACCAAATGGATTGAACTATATCAATAATGCATACAATCAAGGTCAAGGATGGAAAGTATCAAGTAGTAGTGATAGAATTATAGTAAACGAAAATTTAAAAAAAGTAAAAGCAACAAAAGACGGTTTCTTAAAAGTTTATACGGATGCAATAGCAGAAGAAGAAAAATTTTGGGTAGATGTAAATATTCAATGTGAGGTAGTTGAAGATAAAAAGAGTACTGTACTAACAAATGTAGCCGAAATTTCAGATTATGGTTATAATAAGATTATTTCAGATGCTAATGGAGCAAATGTAAGTGTAGAGTATTTACAAGCAAGTAAAGGAACAAAGAAAACAGTAGATAGAGATTCAGAACAAGCAAATACAAGTGAAAAATTAGCTTTAACATCAGAAAATGAAATAACGACAAGCTATTACCAATACCAAGCTACTAAACATGATATTACAAATACAGAAGAGAATTTCTATGAAGGATTAGAAGATGATGATGATTTTGAAGATGTTATTGTAGATACACATAAGTTTTATATTAAGAAAACAGATTCAACTAAAAGAGGTGGTTGGAGAACATTGATACAAGATGCTGAATTCAAGGTAGAGAAAATTACTACTGGAGGATCATCATCAACTGATAACGTGGAAGTTATTCATGAAGGTACATTTGGAGGAAGAAAGGCTGTAGAAGAAATTACACAAGTAAATACACCTTATATTTATCAAATTACAGAAACAAAAGCTGGCGATGGATATACTAACCTTTTAGGAAATAATAAGATATATGTAGTTGTATATTTAAATAATAAAGGAGAGCTTGCTTTTGGTTGGCCAGAAGGTTCAAACAATGTTAAACAAGAATATATAGACAATATATGTACAACTGAAATTATGTGCTATGAATCTGGAAAGAACTTTTTACTTATAGATCAAAATGGAAATATTTTAAAGAAAACAGAAAATGAAGCGTTATACAATTCTATATGGGTTACTCATGACACAAGACAAGAAGCGATTTTTGTTACTGTGCAGGACCCACTAATGTCAGGAAATTATAATCTAAAACTTAAGAAAGAAGATGAAGCTGGGCAGCAATTAGCTGGAGCATCATTTGAGATAAATAAAGAAAACGGTAGTCCACTAACACTTAATGTAAATGATACTAAAACTGAATACACAACAGAGAACATTATAATTAACGCTGCAGGAAAAGATAAATATACAATTTCAGAAGTAAGTACTCCAGATGGATACATTTCACTAAAAGATTCTATTGATATATATGTAACAACAGGGGAAGATGATGCAAAAACAAATTACATTGTAAAAGGAATATCTTTTACAGAAGATGGAATACCACAAACGCAGGCAAAGTTGACTGCAGCTTTAGTTAAAGAGGGAAAGACTGTAGAAATTAATGCTAGTGTAGAAAATGGAACAGTAGTATTAACAATACCAAATAAGCATGTGGAAGGAAGTTATTGTTTTAAAATATTAAAGACAGATATAAATGGTAGTCCATTAGCTGGTGCTGAATTTAACATTATTGGGGCATCGCAAATAAGTGGTGATTCTAATGTAACTCCAATAAACGGAACGTTAAGTAGCGAGAAAATAGTGATTGCAGATATAGCTACTAGAGATAAATTTACAATTACAGAAATAAAAGCACCAAATGGTTATATTAAATTAGCAGAGCCATTAAATGTTTATGTAGCAAAAGGACTAAGTGATGATAAAACCAGAAATGTTGTAACGGGTATAGCTTTTGAGGAAGAAGCAGAAATAGCATCTAAAATTGAAAGAGAAGTTAGTATAGATGGAGATAAAGGTACAGTTAAAGTAGTTGTAGAGATAGAAAAAGATACAGGAGATGTATTATTAACAATACCAAATATACAATTAGAAGGTTCGTATAGCATTGACATAGTTAAAAAAGACTCTGAAGGAAACGCAATAAAGGGTGTGAAGTTTGGCATTAAGGAAAAAGAAAGTGAACAAATAATATCTGACGAAACTGATAGTGATGGAAAAGCCACAATAGTTGATACAATAAAAATTACGAAGGACAATGTCTCTACTCCAGATGAATATACAATTACGGAGATAGAAGTACCAGGAGACTATATAAAATTAAAAAAACCATTAACATTTAGTGTAATAAAAGGCGTAGACAATGAAGCAGACCCAACAGAATATAGAGCAACAGCCGTAAACTTCGAAAATGGATCTAATTCAATAGAAGTTGAACTAGAAAATGGAAATTTAGTAACGGTTTATGCAGAAATAAATAGTGAAGATGGTAGAATAGTAATAACAATACCAAATATACTAATTCAAGGTAAATATAATTTTGAAATATTAAAGGTTGATCAGAAAGATGAAAATAGTCCAATAAAAGATGTAGAATTTAATATAACAGTTAAAGAAAATGGTACAGAGGCTAAATTATATGATATAAATGGAGATGAAATTAACACAACAGGATTAATAACAGACGAAAATGGTAAAATTTCATTACCAGAAATAAAGATAGATAAAGAGGCACAATATTCTCTTGAAGTTGTTGAGACATCCGTTCCATATGGATATGTAAAAATGGAAGAACCAATTAAAGTAACATTTGAAACAAAGATAAGTGATAATTATAAATATATTATAACAAATCATAAAATAGATGGTGCAGATGCAGAATATTCTGATGATTCATTAAAATTAATAATAAAGAATGGTCAATTTGACTTAGCACTTAGAAAATTCATTACAGGAATAACAACAGGAGCTGGTACTGAAGAAGAGAAAAATTGGGAAATAACAGATAGAGAGCCAAAGTTTAAGATTGACGAAGAAGGAAAATATGTATATGAACATACAAAAGAACCATTAACTGTTGGAAACCAAAATATTGTAGAATATACTTTAAGAGTGTATAATGAAGGTTCACTTGCTGGATATGCAAGTAAAATAAAAGATGATATTCCAGAAGGATTAGAATTTTTACCAGATAATGAAACAAATAAAAAATATGGATGGATAATGTTAGACGAAGCAGGAAATGAAACAGAAGATGTAAATAAAGCAAAATATGTAGTAACAAAATATTTATCTAAAGAAGACGATCAAAATGGACAAAAATTAATTGGGGCGTTTTATCCAGATGAAATGGAAAGCCCAGCATACCAAGACGTAAAAATTGCATTCAAAGTGACAATGCCTGATACAGAAGATAAAATAATAATCAATCATGCGCAAATATCAGATGATAGTGATGAAAATGGAAAAGAAATTGATGATAAAGATTCGATTCCAGACGAATGGAATGAAGGTGAAGACGACCAAGATATTGAAAAAGTAAAAGTACAATATTTTGATTTAGCTCTAAGAAAATGGGTAACAAAAGCAATAGTAATAGAAAATGGTAAAGAAACTGTAACAGAAACAGGACATACAGCAGAAGATGATCCAGAAGAAATAGTAAAAGTAGACTTAAAGAAGAGTAGCTTGAAGAACATTGTTGTTAAATTTGAATACAAAATAAGAATAACAAATGAAGGAGAAATTGCAGGATATGCAAAAGAAATTTCAGACTATATACCAGAAGGGTTAAGATTTGATCAAGCAGAAAATCCACTATGGCAAGAAGCAGAAGGAAAAGTAACAACAGACCAATTAAAAGATAAACTGTTAAATCCAGGAGAAAGTGTAGAGGTATCTATAATTTTAACATGGATAAATAGAGAAGATAACATGGGATTAAAAGTAAACGTAGCAGAAATAAGTAAAGATTATAATGAATATGGAACACCAGATATCGACTCTACACCAAATAATCAAAAGCCAGGAGAAGATGATATAGATGATGCAAAAGTAATGTTAACTGTAAAAACAGGTGAAATAATATTCTATATTGGAACAACTATTGCAGTACTTACAATTTTAGGAGTGGGTATTGTTGGAATTAAAAAATATGTTTTGAAATAATATAATAAGGAGACTAGAAATGCTATAGTGCATTCTAGTTTCCTTTTATATATGCTATTTAAGGTTTATACTTTTGACATATATTTAAGTTTTGAGAGTATTTGTTGTAAAGTACTTTGTAAAAAATAGTTTACATTAAAAAAGCGTTATGCTATAATTCATATTAAAGAAAAAAGAGAGAGAGGAATAAAATGAATCAAATACTTTTTACAGGAGATAAAGATGATACTTCAGAAACAAGAAAAATAATACAAGTTTTTTGTGGTATTATAATTGTATTCTCAATTATTTTAATAGTTGTTGGTGCTTATTCGTTAATTCATGAAAAAAATAAAAAAACAAGTAGTGTAAAGAAACCGCAAATTAGTGTTACAGAGAGTAATGGAACGGTAACAATAAATGCTAAACATTCAATTGGAATTGATAGCTTATATTACTCTTGGGATAATGGAGAAGAAACAAAAATAAGTGCAAATGGAGAAAGGGAATTAACTGAGCAAATTGAATTACCAAATGGAGACACAACCCTTAATATTAGATTAATAGATAGTAATCAAAATGAAAGTAAAGCTGTGAAAGGCTTTAAATATAATGAAAATACTGATAGACAAAAACCACAGATTCAAATATTGGCTACGTCAGAAAAAGAAAATGTTCAAATAATTGCTACAGATAATAAAGAGATATCTTATATCGAATACAAACTGAATAATAATGAAGCAGTAAAAGTAGAAAAGAGAGGAGCGGATAAAACAAAGTTAGAAGTTAAGCTTGAAGTAAAGGAAGAAACAACACTTATAGTTAAAGCTTATGATTCAAGCGGAAATAGTTCGAATAAAGAAATCTTGGTTAGACCAGTTACTCCACCTAAGATTGAATTGAAAAAGAGCAGTGGAGAATTAATAATTAGAGTTACAGACGACGAGGAAGTTACAAAAGTTGTTTATAATATAAATGGAACTGAGTATACTAAAGATAATACTGGTGAAGATAAGAAGAAATTTGAAATTAGGCACCAATTAGAAAAGGGAGAAAATATAGTAAAGGTAATAGCCTATAATATTGGTGGTGCTAAGAAAGAAACTATAGGAAAATGTACTTATTAAACAGATTGGAGAAAAGATAATAAAATATGGATGCTATGCAGATTTTAAGATTCTTACTATATTTTATAATATATTCATTTTTTGGCTGGATACTAGAATCAATATATAAGTCTTTTATTGAAAAAAGAATAATTAATAGTGGATTTTTGTTTGGACCTTTTTGTCCGATTTACGGATTTGGAGCCTGTATTATGATTCTTTGTTTAGAGCCATTTAAAAATAATGCAATGCTGTTATTTGCAACCTCATTTGTTGTTATGTCTATATGGGAATATATCGTTGGATGGCTTTTAGAAAAGCAATTTAATACTAAATATTGGGACTATACTGGAAATTTCTTAAATATAAAAGGTAGAGTGTGTTTAAAAAACTCTACTTTTTGGGGTGCCTTGGGTGTAATTTTTATGATGTGGATACATCCAGTAATAGAAAAGTATGTTATTATATTAAATAATGCAACTTTATTATATTTGAATATTATTTTATTAGTTGCAATTGGAATTGATGCAATTATCACAATTGTAAAGATGAAATCACTTGAATCTACTGTAGAGGCAATTAAGGAATTAGGAGAAACAATTAAGACTAAGATAAGTGAACTTAAAGACTTAGGGGCTGATTCTATTGAAAAAGTAAAAGGTACAGAAATAATAATAGAAGATTTAAAGAGAAAAGAAGCAATATTAAAAGTTAGATTATATAGATATGTTACTAGATTAAAAAAAGCATTCCCAACAATTAAGTCTGATAGTATTTCGCAGTTATTAAACCAGAAAATAGATTTAAAAGCATTGAAGGAAAAAATAAAAAAGAAAATAGATAAAAAATAAGGAGAAAAAATGGTTCAAGATATATATGTTATAGATAACTCGAATGAATTAAAAAACATATTAAATAATTTATTTAAAACAAATAATGAGTATCATTTTAAACGAGTAACTACAAAACAAATTGATATTGCACTAAGAAATATTCCAGCGCTAATTATTATTCATGAAGACACACTAACAAATGAAGTATCTAGTATATATAGTAAAATAAAGGAAAACGATGATAATAATATTACTCCAATAATTGTTGTCTCATCAAATATAGATAGGCAACATAGAGTAGAGGTTTTAAAAACTGGAATAGAACATTATATCAAAAAGCCAATAGACGAGGAATACTTTTATTATACAATTATTAATCTTCTAGATTTATTAGATATAAATAGAAGAGTAAGTCCACTTACTGGGCTACCAGGAAATGTTCAGATACAAGCTGAAATGAAAAAAAGGTTATTAAATGATGAAGAATTTTCAATGATGTATTTTGATTTAGACAATTTTAAGTCATATAACGATTTATATGGATTTTTTAAAGGTGATGAAATAATTAAATTTACAGCCAAGGTTATTTCAAGACATATTCATAGTAGGGAATGTGACTCCAGCTTTGTAGGACATATTGGTGGAGACGACTTTGTAGCAATTGTTTCAACAACTGATTGCGAGATTATATGTCAGAATATAATTGCAGAATTTGATAAAAATATAGTTAATTATTATTTAGAGGAAGATGCTCTAAGAGGGTATATTGAAGTTGAAAATAGAAAAGGAATACTTGAACAATTTCCAATTGTTTCAATTACAATTGGTGTTGTAATTGTTACAAAGGGTAGATTTAATAATATTTTGGAAATAGGAGAAATGGGTGCTGGTGTAAAGCATCTAGCAAAAACTATTCCAGGTAGTACATATGTAATAAATAAAAGGGAAGCCTAATAGCTCAAAATACAAGCTATTAGGCTTTGTCCTAATTCATTATAGAGTCATTGTACATTAAAAAGTCTCGAACGAATTGTTGGTATTTGTAGGGTAAACAGGAAATTTCACATTTTTTATAAATATGTTTACCATAAATAAAATATGCATTTTCTTCAGGTGATAGCTTATGCACTGTATAATGTGCAAAAGCTATAGAGTTTTGCAGATTTGTACATATAAATATATCGTCACCAACATGTAGTTTAACAGACATATTTATATATTGTCTATTGTTTGAAACAACAATAATTTGCCTATGAGTGTAATCATTAGGCTTTTTTATTTCCAGTCCTGATTCAGAAAATGTTGCGTGTTTCAAAGTGCAAAGAATCTTATGCTTTTTTCGACTCCCTTGACATTTCGCATTTTTCTGTAATAAAGCACAAACTTTTTTCCACTGCTTTTTGCTTAAGGATGATGTTATTTGAGCTGATGTTAAACCAGACCTCCCAACCAATTCATCCATAGATGTTGAAGATTGTGCAGCATCTATTACTGTGCCATAAATTCCAATCCGTTTCATACAAACACTCCTTTTAAAAAATAAAATAAAAGGTAACTCTATTTTTGTTAGGCATTTGCCCATTTTAAAAAACATAATATAGTTACTATACTATTATAACAAAATTATCTAAATTTGTAAATAAATTTTTAAAATCTAAAGTGCGACGATTAAATAATAATAAAATACAGTCTAGTTGTTCGCTTGACACAATACCTTTTTGGGAATATACTAAATGGTAAATTAACTTTAAAGGGGGTTAGATTTTAAATGGATAGTTTAATTGAAATTAGATGGCACGGTAGAGGTGGCCAGGGAGCAAAAACAGCATCACTGTTACTTGCAGATGCTGCATTTAATACGGGAAAGTATATTCAAGGATTTCCAGAGTACGGACCTGAAAGAATGGGTGCTCCAATTACTGCATATAATCGAATTAGTAATAGCCAAATTAATATACATAGCAATATTTATGAACCAGATTATGTAGTAGTTGTTGATGATACTTTACTTGAAAGTGTTGATGTAACTGCCGGCTTAAAAGAAACTGGTGCTATTGTTATAAATACAACCAAAAGTGCTAAACAATTAAAAAGCGTTTTAAATAATTATAAAGGGGAAATTTATACTATTGACGCAAGAAAGGTATCAATGGAAGCACTTGGAAGATATTTCCCAAATATTCCAATGCTTGCTGCAATTGTAAAAGTAAGCAAAGTTATGACAGAAGAAGAACTTTTAAATGATATGGAAGGATCTTTTAAACATAAATTTGCAAAAAAACCAGAAGTTATTGAAGGAAATATGAAATCTTTAAAACTTGCTTTGCAAGAGGTTAAAAAGATAAATATTAATTAGTATAAGTGTGGATTTATCTAATTTTAAAAATAACAGTTATTTTAGAAAGGAGTTTTAGTGGATTATGTGTGAAAAAATTAATATACATACACCAGCCGAGGACCTAACAATTGGTGGAAACATCTATAATGCTGGAAACGCAAAAGAGTTTAAAACAGGTGACTGGAGAAGTGTAAGACCTGTATTTATACCAGAAAAATGTAAACAATGTGGTTTATGTTTTCCAGTTTGTCCAGATGATTCTATTCCAGTAAAAGAACAAAAAAGACAAGATTTTGATTACGATTATTGTAAAGGATGTGGTATTTGTGCAAAGGTTTGCCCATTTGGAGCAATAAAAATGGAAGATGAAAATAAAAAAGAAGAAGGGGGAGAAAATTAAATGGGAATTAGAGAACGTTTAAGTGGTAATGAAGCAGCAGCAATTGCAATGAAGCAGATTAATCCAGATGTAGTTGCAGCTTTCCCTATTACTCCATCTACAGAGATACCACAATATTTTTCAACATTTGTAAGTAACGGAACTGTTGATACAGAATTTGTGGCAGTAGAAAGTGAACATAGTGCAATGTCAGCTTGTATTGGAGCTGAAGCGGCAGGGGCAAGAGCGATGACTGCAACTTCTGCAAATGGAATGTCTTTAATGTGGGAAATGATTTATATTGCATCTAGCCTTAGACTTCCAATAGTTATGAGTTTAGTAAACCGTGCAGTATCTGGTCCCCTTAATATCCATAATGACCATTCAGATGCAATGGGAGTTAGAGACAGTGGATGGATTATGTTATTTAGCGAAAATAACCAAGAAGCATATGATAATTTATTAATGGCACATAGAATAGCCGAACATAAAGATGTTTTGCTACCTTTAATGGTTTGTCAAGATGGATTTATTACTTCACATTCAATAGAAAATATAGAACTTTTAGAGGATGAAGAAGTAAGAAATTTTGTAGGAACTTATAAGCCAGATCATTATTTATTAAATAAAAATGAACCAATTGCAATTGGACCACTTGATTTACAGGCTTATTTGTTTGAACATAAATATCAACAAGCTGAAGCTATGAAGAGTGCTAAAAAGGTAATTTTAGAAGTCGCAAAAGAATTTGAAGAATTAACAGGAAGAAAGTATTCATTCTTTGAAGAATACAAATTAGAGGATGCAGAAATTGCAATTGTTTGTATGAATTCTACAGCTGGAACAACAAAGTTTGTTGTAGATTCTTTAAGAGAAAAAGGAATTAAAGCAGGACTTTTAAAAATAAGAGTGTTTAGACCATTTCCAGCAGAAGAAGTTGCAAAAGCTTTATCACATTTAAAAGCAGTAGCTGTTTTAGATAAAGCAGATTCACTAAATGCAGCAGGTGGAGCACTTTTTGAAGATGTAACATCTGGTATGTATGTAAATAAATATTCTGTACCAATGGTAAATTATATTTACGGAATAGGTGGTAGAGATACTACAGTAAAAGAAATAGAAAGTGTTTATAGGGATTTGCAAGAAATCTCAAGTGGAAAAAATGTGGAAAATCCATATCGTTATTTAGGTTTAAGAAAATAAATATAAAGTTATTTGTATTATATGTGTAAATGTAAAACTCTAATATGATGCTTAAATATAGAGTTTAATATAAATAAAGAGAAGAGATATAAAATTTTTGTAAGAGGAGGAAAAAAGTAAAATGGCATATAATTTAAAAGAAGTTATTTCAGAAAAGCCTTCTAGATTTACAGCTGGACACAGAATGTGTGCTGGTTGCCGGAGCTCCTATTGTAGGAAGAATGGTTTTAAGAGCTTTAAAAAAAGAAGATCATGCAGTTATCTCATGTGCTACTGGTTGTATGGAGGTTTCTACATTTATATATCCATATACTTCATGGACAGATTCATTTATTCATACTGCATTTGAATGTGCTGCAGCAAATGCCTCTGGTGCGGAGGCTGCATACAAGTCTTTGAAAAGACAAGGGAAAATTACAGAAGATGATAACACAAAGTTTATTTGCTTTGGTGGTGACGGTGGTACTTATGATATAGGACTTCAGAGTTTATCCGGTGCAATGGAAAGAGGTCACGATATGGTATATGTTTGCTATGATAATGGTGCATATATGAATACTGGAATTCAACGTTCTTCTGCTACACCAAAGTTCGCAGATACAACGACAAGTCCAGCTGGAGATGTTATACCAGGAAAGATGCAATCTAGAAAAGATTTGACTCAAATTATGGCAAGTCATCATATTCCATATGTTGCACAAAGTATTGGAATTAATAATTTCAAAGATTTATATGAAAAATCTGAGAAAGCGATTTATACTAAGGGACCAGCGTTTTTGAATGTATTTACTCCATGCCCAAGAGGCTGGGGTTATCCAACAGATGAATTGATGAATATTAATAAGCTTGCTGTTGAAACTTGTTATTGGCCTTTATATGAGGTAATTGATGGTAAGTATATTATTAATTACAAACCTAAAAATAAATTGCCAATTGAGGAGTTTTTGAAACCACAAAGAAGGTTTAAGCATATGTTTAAACCTGGTAATGAATGGATGATTAAAGAGTTCCAAAAAGAGGTTGATTTAAGATGGCAAGAGTTATTAAATCTTGAAGAAGCAACTAATAAATAGATATGAATATATGAGTGGAATTTTGATATTCTGCTCATATTTTTTGTTTTTTCTTTTGGATGAGATAGGTAATTGATTTATTGTGTCCGTAAGGATGCGGCAGGGTGCCTAAGTAATAAATAAGAAAAAACGTTCTCCAAGGCGCTTTAGTTTGTGCTTATTTCATATTTTATTGAACACACTCTAAATAGAGATACTAGCGATTGTGTAATGGTCGAACTTATTTTTTCTTATTTATTATTAAGGCTTGTTGTAGTTCGTGCTATGTATGACATTTGTGTTACAAAATTGTAATGCAATTTTAATAAATGAGGTAGTTGTAGCTTCCGTAACCGTAAGAGAATAGTTGCGTTTTGGGCTATCTTTT